>Ga0247810_10000127_pt1 | contig 123709 bp, 113 predicted proteins | sample UWRJL119311C1_FD_179918 | JGI IMG/M metagenome (GOLD analysis project Ga0247810, IMG submission 179918) | Plant litter microbial communities from Arlington Agricultural Research Station in Wisconsin, United States - UWRJ-L119-311C-1 | ecosystem: Environmental > Terrestrial > Plant litter >... | reverse complement strand
AAGCTGTCCGACGAGCTCGGCGCCGGTTCGATGACCGGTCTCCCGATCATCGAGACCAAGGCGAACGACGTCTCGGCGTACATCCCGACCAACGTGATCTCGATCACCGACGGCCAGATCTTCCTGCAGTCCGACCTCTTCAACGCCAACCAGCGTCCCGCGGTCGACGTGGGAATCTCGGTGTCGCGTGTTGGTGGTGACGCCCAGGTGAAGTCGATCAAGAAGGTCTCCGGAACCCTGAAGCTCGAACTGGCCCAGTACCGTTCGCTCGAGGCCTTCGCGATGTTCGCATCCGACCTCGACGCGACCAGCCGTCGCCAGCTCGCCCGCGGTGCCCGCCTCACCGAGCTCCTGCGCCAGCCGCAGTACTCGCCGTACCCCGTCGAGGACCAGGTCGTCTCGATCTGGGCCGGAACGAACGGCAAGCTCGACGAGGTCCCGATCGAGGACGTTCTGCGCTTCGAGCGCGAGCTGCTCGACTACCTCGGTCGCAACACCGAGGTGCTCACCACGCTCCGCGAGACCAACGTGCTCAGCGACGACGTCGTGACCGCGCTCGGCGAGGGTGTCGACAAGTTCAAGCTCGAGTTCCAGACGGGCGACGGCAAGCCGCTGCTCTCCGCCGGTTCCGAGAAGTTCGACGAACTCGCCAAGGAAGACGTCAACCAGGAAAAGATCGTCAAGCAGAAGCGCTAAGCGCCTCTACCGACGTATCGATTACTGAAACCAAAGGAAGAAAGACATGGGAGCGCAACTTCGGGTCTACCGGCAGAAGATCAAGTCTGCCAAGACGACCAAGAAGATCACTCGGGCCATGGAGCTCATCTCCGCTTCGCGCATTCAAAAGGCGCAGCAGCGGGTCGCAGCTTCCGGACCCTACTCGCGCGCTGTGACGCGTGCCGTGTCGGCTGTCGCCACGTTCTCCAACGTCGACCACATCCTCACGACCGAGCCGGAGAAGATCGAGCGCGCAGCGATCGTCATCTTCTCCTCCGACCGCGGCCTCGCCGGCGCGTTCAGCTCCAACGTGTTGAAGGAAGCCGGCGAACTCGCAGCCCTGCTCACGAGCCAGGGCCGCGAGGTCGTCTACTACCTGGTCGGCCGCAAGGCGATCGCGAACTTCGCGTTCCGCAAGCGTGAGTCGGAGCAGGTCTGGACGGGTTCGACTGAGAAGCCGGAGTTCGAGACGGCACAGTCGATCGGCGAGGCCCTCGTGGCCAAGTTCGTCCAGCCGGCGAGCGAGGGCGGAGTGGACGAGATCCACATCGTCTACAACCGCTTCGTCAGCGTCGTCACCCAGGTTCCCGAGGTTGTGCGTCTTCTTCCTCTCGAGGTTGTGGAAGGCGTCGAGAGCCCGGAGCCCAGCGACATCCTGCCGCTGTACGAGTTCGAGCCAGAGGTGGGAAACGTTCTCGACGCTCTCCTTCCGGTGTACATCGAAAGCCGTATCTTCAACGCGATGCTGCAGTCCGCGGCGTCCGAGCACGCCGCACGCCAGCGCGCTATGAAGTCCGCTAGCGACAACGCCGACAAGCTCATCGAGAACTACACGAGACTGTCGAACAACGCTCGCCAGTCCGAGATCACCCAACAGATTTCCGAGATCGTTGGCGGCGCAGACGCCCTCAGCTCGGCGAAATAGAACCCCAGGAGAATAGGGAAGCCATATGACTACCTCAGCCCCCGCCGCCACGCCGGATGTGGCCACGCCCACCGGCGTCGGCCGCATCGCCCGCGTAACCGGCCCAGTCGTCGACATCGAGTTCCCGCACGACTCGATCCCCGGCATCTACAACGCTCTGAAGACGTCCATCACCATTGGTGAGACGACCACGGAGATCACCCTGGAGGTCGCCCAGCACCTCGGAGACGACCTCGTTCGCGCCATCGCGCTCAACCCGACCGACGGACTCGTCCGCGGCCAGGAGGTTCGCGACTCCGGATCGCCGATCATGGTTCCGGTCGGTGACATCACCAAGGGCAAGGTCTTCAACGTCATCGGTGACATCCTCAACAACGAGGGTGGCGAGCCGATCGAGATCACTGAGCGCTGGCCCATCCACCGCAAGCCCCCGGCATTCGACCAGCTCGAGTCGAAGACCGAGCTCTTCGAGACCGGCATCAAGGTCATCGACCTTCTCACCCCGTACGTTCTGGGTGGAAAGATCGGACTCTTCGGTGGTGCCGGCGTCGGCAAGACCGTTCTGATCCAGGAGATGATCCAGCGCGTTGCGCAAGACCACGGTGGAGTGTCCGTGTTCGCCGGTGTCGGCGAGCGCACTCGTGAGGGCAACGACCTCATCGCCGAGATGGAAGAGGCCGGCGTCTTCGACAAGACTGCCTTGGTCTTCGGCCAGATGGACGAGCCGCCGGGAACGCGTCTTCGCGTCGCCCTGTCGGCGCTCACGATGGCGGAGTACTTCCGCGACGTGAAGAACCAGGACGTGCTGCTCTTCATCGACAACATCTTCCGCTTCACGCAGGCCGGTTCCGAGGTGTCGACCCTTCTGGGCCGCATGCCCTCCGCCGTGGGCTACCAGCCCAACCTCGCGGATGAGATGGGTGTGCTCCAGGAGCGCATCACCTCGACGCGTGGTCGCTCGATCACCTCGCTGCAGGCCATCTACGTGCCGGCTGACGACTACACCGACCCCGCGCCGGCTACGACGTTCGCCCACCTCGACGCCACCACCGAGCTGAGCCGCGAGATCGCGTCGAAGGGCCTCTACCCGGCCGTCGACCCGCTGACCTCGACCAGCCGTATCCTCGACCCCCGCTACCTGGGTGCCGACCACTACCGCGTGGCCACCGCCGTGAAGGCGATCCTCCAGAAGAACAAGGAGCTCCAGGAGATCATCGCGATCCTCGGTGTCGACGAGCTCTCCGAAGAGGACAAGATCACCGTGTCGCGCGCACGCCGTATCCAGCAGTTCCTGTCGCAGAACACCTACATGGCGAAGAAGTTCACCGGTGTAGAGGGCTCGACCGTGCCGCTGAAGGACACGATCGAGTCGTTCGACGCGATCACCAAGGGCGAGTTCGACCACGTCGCCGAGCAGGCCTTCTTCAACGTCGGTGGCATCAACGACGTCGAAGAGCAGTGGGCGAAGATCCAGAAGGAGAACGGCTAACCATGGCCGACCTCAAGGTCAGTGTCGTCTCGGCGGACAACGAAGTATGGTCCGGTCTGGCGAAGCAGATCGTGGCGAGAACCACAGAGGGCGAGATCGGCATCCTGCCCGGTCACGAACCGCTCCTGGCCATTCTCGCCGCCGGTGAAGTGCGCGTGACGGAGCTCGACGGCTCCGTTGTGCGCGCCAACGCTGCCGACGGATTCCTCTCCGTCGAGCACAACACCGTGACGATCGTCGCGCGTAACGCCGAACTGGTCTGAAGCAATGCTCGTAGCGATGGCCGGACTTCCCGGGACCGGTAAGACGGCCATCGCGGAGCTCCTCGGGGCCAGACTGTCGAAGCCGGTGGTGTCCGTCGACCCGATCGAGGCCGCGATCCTGCGCGCCGGTATCGACGCCGACCAGCCCACCGGCCTCGCCGCCTACCTGGTGGCCGAGGCACTCGCCGAGAACGTCCTCCGTGCCGGTCACGGCGTGATCGTCGACGCGGTGAACGCGGTCGATCCGGCTCGCGAGCAGTGGGTCAATCTCGCCGAGCGTTCGGGGGAGCCCCTCCGCTTCCTCGAGATCGTGTGCTCGGACGAGTCGATCCACCGCCGCCGCCTCGAGGAACGCGGCCGCCACCTCCCGCACGCGACCTCGTCAGCGTGGCACGCCGTCGAGCAGAGCCTCGACGAGTACACCGAGTGGTCCGGCTCGAGCGGCGCTGTCGAGCGCCTCACGCTGGACACCGTGGAACCGCTGGACGTCCTCGTGGAGCGCGCGGTCGAATTCCTGAACAGCCCGGGCGCGTTCCGCCCGGTGATCACCTAGCGGGCGATGCTCCTCCTGCTTCCTCCGTCCGAGACGAAACGGGACGGCGGCCTCGACTCGCACGCCCTCTCGCTCGCGTCCCTCCGCTTCCCCGAGCTGCTGCGCGAGCGCACAGCCGTTCTCTCGGCGGTCAAGCGGCTCTCGCGCAACCTGGGCGAGGCATCCGCTGCCCTCGGGCTGTCCGCCTCGCAGCGCTTCGAAATCGAGCGCAACCGCGCTCTCTCGACCGCGCCGGTGATGCCCGCGATCGACCGCTACACGGGTGTGCTCTACGACGGCGTCGAGGCTCGGAGCCTCGGCGCGCCCGAGCGGCAGTGGATCCTCGATCACGTGCTGGTGAACTCCGCGCTGTTCGGGCTCGTGGGGGCGGGCGACCCCATCCCGGCCTACCGCCTCTCGCACAACACCCGCCTGACCACCCCTTCGGGAGCGTCGCTCGGTCTCAAGAGCCACTGGCGCGGCGCTCTGGGTTCCGTGCTCGCCACGACGCCGGGGCTGCTGCTCGATCTGCGGTCCGAGTCGTACGCGGCGCTCGGCCCGCTGCCGGATCGCGACGACGCCGTGTACCTCCGTGTCGTCTCGCAGGGGCCGGACGGTCAGCGGAAGGCGCTCACCCACTTCAACAAGAAGGGCAAGGGCGAATTCGTGCGCAGGCTCGCCGAGGCGGGGATCGACCACGACAGCGTCGACTCGCTGCTGGAGTGGGCGGCGATTTCGGGCGTCGAGCTTCGGCGCGGGGCACCCGGGGAGCTCGAACTCACCGTCTGAGCGGCCCGCGGTCGTTCGCTAGAGTGAGGGCATGTCAATCTCAGGATTTCTCACGACCGCGATCGGTCAGTACTCGGACGACTCCTACGGTTCGGGCGGTGAGGAGGCGTTCCTCGCCACCTTCATCGGGGTGTACGCGATCATCATCGTGGTGTCGCTGATCTTCGCGCTCGCGTCGTACGTGATCCTCGCGATCGGTCTCGCCGGACTGTTCCGCAAGGCGGGCATCGAGCCGTGGAAGGCCTGGGTGCCGCTCTACAGCACCTACGTCTGGCTGCAGCTCGGCGGACAGAACGGCCACTGGGTCTGGGCCTCGCTGATCCCCTACGGGTCGCTGGTCACCTCGATCTTCCTGTACATCGGCATGCACCGCACCGGCAAGGCCTTCGGCAAGGACACCGGCTTCCTCGTTCTCGGGATCTTCCTGCCCTGGGTCTGGGTGCTCATCCTCGGACTCGGCAAGGAGGAGTACCACCCGGAGCGCATCACGGCCGCCGGTCTCGGCGGACCCCTCGTCGGCTACGGCTCCGGAATCCAGCCCGCCGGCTACGCTCCCGCGGGCTACGCCGCGGCCCCGTACCAGGGCGGCGCGTACCCGCCGAAGGGCTACCAGCCCGCCGGCCAGACCCCTCCGGCGTACCAGCCCGCCGGCACCGTGCCGCCGGCTCCGACGTCTGCTCCCGTGGCTCCCACGCCGTTCGGCGGGCCCGTGCCTCCCGCACCGGGCACCGGGACGCTTCCTCCCGCGCCGACGAGCGGCCCGGCCGCGCCTGCACCTACCGCGGGACCAGTGCCCCCGGCCGCGCCTGCACCCACCGGGGGACCAGTGCCCCCGGCCCGCACGGCCGGTGCCGCACCCTCCCCGCAGGCTCCACCCGCCTGACCCGGCCACGACCGCGGGGCAACCCGCGGTCGTGGGTGTTCCCGGTTTCCGCTACCCGCGGGCCCGCACACACCCGGCGACGTGGTCGTCCACCATCCCGGAGGACTGCATGAGGGCGTAGAGCGTGGTGGGCCCGACGAAACGGTAGCCGAGCGCTCGCAGCGCGGCGCTCATCGCGGTGGACTCCGCGGTGATCGCCGGCACGTCTGCGCGGGTCGCGGGCGGTGCCGCCCGCGGTGGTGGTGCGAAGCCCCAGAGCAGGCCGTCGAGCGCACCGGGCCGGTCGCGCACGAGCTCCCTGGTGACAGCGGCATTGGCGATGGTCGCCATGATCTTCGCCCGGTTGCGGATGATCCCCGAATCGAGCATCAGCCGATCGGCGTCGGCGGGGGACATCTCCGCGACGGCGTCGATATCGAAGCCCCGGAACGCCGCCCGGAAGTTCTCCCGGCGCCGGAGGATCGTGATCCACGACAGACCCGCCTGGAAGCCCTCGAGGCTGATCTTCTCGAACAGGGGGCGGTCTCCGTGGAGCGGAGTGCCCCACTCCTCGTCGTGGTAGCGCGCGTACTCGGGAGAACTCGAGGCCCAGGCACAGCGCGCGACGCCGTCGTCGTCGACGACCAGGCTCGCGGTATCGAGGCTCATGCCGGGATTTCGTCGGGGCGGGCGGGCGACGGCGCGCCCCCCAGCCCGACGGTCTGGTGCACGATGCCCTCGTGGTCGAGCAACCAGGCCTTGGTGGGGATGCCGTTGCCGCCGCTGTATCCGGTGATCCTGCCGTTCGAGGCGAGAATCCGATGGCACGGCACGATGATCGGGATCGGATTCGCTCCGACCGCGCCGCCCACGGCTCGTCCGGCGGTGGGGCGGCCGGTGGCGAGCCCCACACTGCCGTAGGAGGCGACCTCGCCCCATCCGAGCTGCCGGAGTTCGCTCCAGACCGACTGCTGGAAGGCCGTGCCGACGAGTCGCACGGGCAGGTCGAAATCGTGGCGGGTCCCCGAGAAGTACTCGTCGAGCTGCCTCGCGGCCTGGTCGAGCACGGCGTTGCCGTGCTCGGGAAACTGCTCGAGGGGGAGGGTGCCCGCGCGTTCGATGCTGAGAGAGGTGATCGCCTCCCCGTCGCTCGTGAGCTCCAGTCGCCCGATCGGGCTGGGGACGCGGACGAGGTAGTCCGGGGGAGTACTGATCGCTGGAGGAATGGTCATGCAACGACTGTAGCCCGGAGCTGCCGGGCCTCTCTGGCGCTTTTCGGACATCGGTGGAGACGTCCGGCTCGAGCCGGCATGTGGAGGAGAGGACGGCGGTGCGGGCGGGAGCCGCCGCGGTTGTGCACAGCCGAGATTGCCCACAGATGGCACCCGCGCGGCTGCTCGGCCGGGGGCGCGGGCTCACAATATCCGCATGAAAACCATCGTCACAGCCTCAACGGCGCAGGACTTCCTCGCACTCGTTCCACAACTCGTCGGCTTCGAATCCGAGGAGAGCATCGTCTTCGTCGCGTTCCGCGGCAAGCGGTCGATCGGGGCGATGCGCTACGACCTCCCGGAGCACGAGACCGCGACCGCGCACCGACGGATCGCGACGAGCCTCGTGGGGATCGTGAGCAAGCTCCCCGACGTCGATGCGGTGCTGCCCGTCGTCTATACGGCGCAGCCCTTCATCGGGGAGACGGGGATGCCGAGCGGGGAGTTCGTGCGATTGCTCGTCGACCGCTTCGCGTTCTCCGGAATCCAGGTCAAGGACGCCCTCTGCGTGGCGGGCGACGGCTGGGGCTCCTATCTCGACGAGTCCTCCCCGCCGCGCAGCCGACCTCTGACCGCCATCCGCGACTCGCGGATCGGCGATTCCGTTCCGGCCCACGACCGTCGACCACTCGGCAGCATCGAGGAATGGGCGAGTCTGCCGAGCGTCGATCCCGCGGTCACGGAGCGCGTCGCCGGTCGGATCGCCACCCTCGCACGGGTGCTGCACTGGCTGCGTACGGAGGGACGCCGCGATCCCCACGCCGCGATTCCGATCGGACGGAGCCGCTCCGCATCCGATCCCTCGTCTCTCGGCGACGCGGAGATCGAGGCCGTGCTCGACGCCTACCTGCTCGACGACCTGCCGTACTTCATCGAGATGGTGTTCCAATGCGATCCGGCCGCGTTGCCGGACCGCACAGCGGCCATGCTGATCCACGTCGCCCAGTCCCCGGCACTGCGCGACGTGCTGCTCATGCAGTGGGCATTCGACCGGGACACGGGAGACCGGGTGCTCGACGATGCCGTGCGATTCACCGGCGGCGTGGATGCGGGCGCGCTCGAGACCTCGACCCTCATGCTGGGCGAGGGCCCGCGCCCGGACCCCGATCGGATCGAGAGCGCCATTGTGATCGCGAAGGCCCTGGCCTCCCGCGCGCCCCGCGACAAACGACCACCGTTGCTGTCGATTCTCGCCTGGCTCAACTGGGCGCTGGGGAGGAGCAGCGTCGCGGGGCGATTCGTCGACGCCTCGAAGGCGATCGATCCCGAATACGGGTTCGCGGAGATCATCGAGACGATGCTCGCGCGCGGGATGCTGCCCGAGTGGGCCTTCGAGAGGCGACAGTGACCGCCGTCGAAGGTGGTGCGGCTCCGCCCGCTCGACGGAAGGGCCGAGGACTCAGCTGTTGAGCGCGGCGAGGGCCCAGTTGAGCGTCGTCGCGAAGAGCACCCAGGCCCAATAGGGCACGAGCAGCCAGGACGCGACCCTGCTCGCCTTCCAGAACGCCAGCATCGTGAGCAGTACCGCCACGTCGAGGGCGAGGATGATCACGAGCGCGAGCCACAGCGCCGGCGCTCCGAGGAACGGGTAGAGACCGAAGAAGACCGGGGTCCAGACGGCATTGAGGACAAGCTGCACGACGTACCAGGCGAGCGCCCCGCGAACCGCGGGGGAGGGGGCCGTCCGCCGTCGTCCCGCGCGCCAGACGAGCCATGCGGCGACGCTCATCAGTGTGTAGAGCAGGGTCCAGGCGGGGCCGAACAGCCAGTTCGGCGGATTCCACGGCGCCTTCGCTGCTTCGGCGTACCAGCCGGAGACGTTTCCGGCCGTGGCGATGCTGCCGACGGCGGCGACCGCGAAGGAGATCGCCAGGAAGGCGGCGAGCACGAGGACGGAGACCAGCCGGTCTCGACCGGGGCGGGCGATCGATGGCGCGAACTCGTTCATCCTTCGACCCTACCGGTGCCGCGGAGCGCTACCCCAGGCTCGGCTCGTTCCGCGGCACGATGTTGAGATTGGTGTTGAGCTCCGCCGCCTCGGCGTTCAGCGACTCCAGTTCGGTCGCCTTGGCGTCGAAGATGTCCGAGCGCTCCTGGATCGACGCGAACAGGGCGTCGAGCTCGTCCCGGCGGGCCATCAGCACGTTCTTCGCCCGGTTGAACTGGGCGTTCGAGGTGAAGACGCCGGCGTCGGCGTCGGCGTTGAAGCCGAGGATGTCCGCGTTGAGCTGGTCGTAGCCGGCGTTGTACGAGGCGTAGTCGGCCTCGATGCCGGAGCGCAAGGCGTCGAGTTCGGCGACCAGCGCCGTCGACTTGGCCGCGAGGTCGACGAAGACGGCATTGGACGTGACGTGCAGCGCCACGAGCGCCGCCCGGTCCTCGAAGAAGGCGGAGTAGTAGTCCTCGAGCTCGGGCGAGATCGCGGCGTACTCCGTGCCGATGATCGAGTGGAGCTCGTTGTCGCGCTCCCCGGGTTCCGTTCGGTCGTAGAGGTCCATACGCGCGACGAACTCCGCGTCCCCGGCCAGTGCCGTGGCCTCGGCCTCGAGCAGGGGCTCCACGGCGGCCTGCTCCTCGGGGCTCATGCGGTCCCACGCGGCGTGCAGCATCTCGTGGGCCGCCACAACGTCCTCGATGCCGTCGAGCCGATCGTCCGTCACGTCGAAGAGAGAGATGGTCTTGGTGCGGGGCAGATAGCAGCCGAGGATCCCGGTTCCTGCCTCCCCGCTGCCGCAGACCGCGTTGAACTCGTCCCCGGCGACGATCTCCGGCGCGCTGGCGGTGAACAGGAAGGCGCCCCTGTCGGTCATGGTCGACCGTGCGATGTAGCCGTCGATGTCGTCGCTCGAGGTGTAGTTCCAGATCACAATCTGGTCGGCGATGTACTGGCGGTTCGAGACGGCCCAGAGCCCGGCGGCAGCCAGCAGCGCCAGAACGAGAACGAGCGCGACGATGCGGCCCGGTCGCCGGCGGGAGCGCTCCGGCGGCAGGGGATAGTGCTCGAGGTCGAAGATGGTCGGTTGGCTCATGGCGAGGCGTCTCTCCAGGTCAGGCCGGGTCGGCCACGCGGTCGTCCCAGTTTCGCAGGTAAAGTGGGCGCCATGTCGAGTGCCGAGACGACCGGCGCCCAGCCGAAGCCCGCCGTGATCGTGATCGTCGCGGCGATCATCTGGGACGACGCGGGCAGGCTGCTGCTGGTGCGCAAGCACGGCACCGAGCGCTTCATGCAGGCCGGAGGCAAGATCGACGCCGGCGAGAACGCCGCGGACGCCCTCATCCGGGAGTTGCACGAGGAACTCACCCTGATCGTGGCGCCCAGCGACCTCGAGTACCTGGGCAGGTTCCACGCCCCGGCGGCGAACGAGGCGGGGCACGTCGTCGACGCGGAGATCTACTTCGTGTCGGTCGACGGCGCCGCGGTGGGCGCGGCCGCGGTCGCCTCAGCCGAGATCGACGAGGTGGTCTGGGTGACACCGCAGGAGGCGATGCTGATCCCGCTCGCGCCCCTCACCAGCGAGGTGCTGCTGCCGCTGCTGGCGGAACGCGCTCGAACGCGGTAGGGCGGCCGACGCCCCGCTACTTCTTGTGCGGGTGCTTGTTGTGGTGGTGCTGCGGCTTCGGCTTGTCGCCGGCGAGGAACTCGACCGCCTCATCGATGGAGGTGACCTCCGCCGGCAGTCCGTCGTCGAGCTGTGAGGGCTTCCAGGCGTAGATCACGTCGTTGCCCTTCTCGATGAAGCCCACCGTGTTGCCGTCGGAGAGCACCTGCCAGTCGAGCCGCACATCGGGCTGGCCCATTCCGAGCCGCCGTGTCTTCGCGGTGGGCATGATGGTGACCGTGTGGCCGACGGCGTCGAAGTCGATGCCTTCCGGGCGCAGGGTGCTGAGATCGTCGAGAGTAACCATGGGGACACCCTAGGTGCGCTCTATTCGCAGCACCAGTGCGTGTGCGCCATCCGCTCAGAGCCTGGTCCACGCCTCGGCGAGCACGCCGCGCAGGATCCCCTCGATCTCGTCGAACTCGGCCTGGCCGACGGTGAGCGGGGGAGCGAGCTGGATGACCGGGTCCCCGCGGTCGTCGGCGCGGCAGTACAGCCCGGCCTCGAACAGCGCCTTGGAGAGGAAGCCGCGCAGCAGGCGCTCGGACTCCTCGGCGTCGAAGGTCTCCTTGGTGGTCTTGTCCTTCACGAGCTCGATCCCGAAGAAGTAGCCGTCGCCGCGCACATCGCCCACGATCGGCAGATCGAGCAGTCTCTCGAGCGTCGCCCGGAAGGCGGGGGAGTTCTCGCGCACGTTCTCGAAGAGCTTCTCCTCCTCGAAGATGTCGAGGTTGGCCAGCGCGACGGCCGACGAGACGGGATGGCCGCCGAAGGTGTAGCCGTGCGGGAAGGCCGCGTCGCCGTGCTTGAACGGCTCGTAGATCCTCTCGCTGACGATCGTGGCGCCGATCGGCGAGTAGCCGCTCGTCATGCCCTTGGCGCAGGTGATCATGTCGGGCTCGAAGCCGTAGGTCGTCGACGCGAACATGTTGCCGATGCGTCCGAATCCGGTGATCACCTCGTCGGCGACGAGGAGCACGTCGTACTGGTCGCAGATCTCCCGCACACGCGCGAAATAGCCGGGGGGAGCGGTGAACGCACCGCCCGAGTTCTGCACCGGCTCGAGGAACACCGCGGCGACCGTGTCGGCACCCTCGAACAGGATCATCTCCTCGATGCGGTTCGCCGCCCACTGCCCGAAGAGGTACTCGTCGTCGGCGGGCGCCCCCATCTCGGCGGCGCGGTAGAAGTTGGTGTTCGGCACCCGGAAACCGCCGGGTGTCACCGGCTCGAACATCTGCTTCATGGCTGGGATGCCGGTGATCGCCAGCGCGCCCTGCGTCGTGCCGTGGTAGGCGACCGCCCGCGAGATCACCTTGTGCTTGGTGGGAAGGCCGCGCAGCCTCCAGTAGTACTTGGCCAGCTTGAAGGCGGTCTCGACCGCCTCGCCCCCGCCGGACGAGAAGAACACCCGGTTGAGCGCGCCCGGAGCGTGCGACGCGAGACGGTCGGCGAGCTCGATTGCAGACGGATGCGCGTACGACCAGAGCGGGAAGAAGGCCAGCTCCTCGGCCTGCCTCGCCGCGACCTCCGCCAGGCGCCGTCTCCCGTGGCCCGCGTTGACCACGAACAGTCCGGACAGGCCGTCGAAGTACTTCTTGCCCTGGCTGTCGAAGATGTGGTGGCCGGAGCCCTTGACGATGATCGGCACGCCGCCGCCGTCCTCCATGACCGACTGGCGGCTGAAGTGCATCCAGAGGTGGTCCCGCGCCTTCTGCTGCAGCACACTGTCGTCTGCGTGGGCCGGTGTGCTCGTCTGCTCCGTCGTGGTCATGGTTACCGCGTCCCCCAGTTGTAGAACTGCTTGATGAGCTTCAGGTAGACGAAGGTCTCGGTGGACTGCACACCCTCGATGGCCCGGATCTGCTTGTTCAGCAGCTCGATCAGGTCGTCGTCGTTCTCGCAGACCACCTCGGCGAGGATGTCGAAGCTTCCCGCGGTGAGCACCACGTAGTCCACGGCCGCGAGTGCGCCGAGTGCCTCGGCGACACGCGTGGTGTCGCCGGACACCCGCACGCCGATCATCGCCTGCCGGTAGAAGCCCAGCTGCATCGGGTCGGTGACCGCGACCACCTGCATGACCCCCGACTCGGTGAGCTTCTGCACGCGCTGGCGCACCGCGGCCTCGCTCAGGCCGACGGCCTTGCCGATCTCCGCATAGGACCGCCTGCCATCCGTCTGCAGCTGCTCGATGATGGCCTTCGACACCGCATCGAGTTGCACCGTCTTCGCCGCGGTCTTGCCTGTTGCGTTCATGGGCCGCCCTGTCTCATTCGAATCCTGCCGTCTACGAGTTGATTCTGTCAGCGGATGGCCTCGCTCACAAGCGATTCCGCACCCCAGACGCCCTCGCGACCACGAAATCAGTCGTCAGAGTGCTCGATCCTCGGCGGCCGACGGGCCCCTCCCGACCGGCGAGGCCTAGGCTTTCAGGGTGCAACCCGATCTCGAAGACACCGTCGTGCCCCGGGAGGCGCCGGCGCGCGGCGCCGCACCCCTCGAGGCGCCGCCCGCCGAGCCCCAGCGCTACGGTTTCCGTGTCGGCGGGTCCAGTCGCACCGTGCTGCTCGACACCGCCGCCTATGTGGGCCGGGCTCCGGTCGCACCGCGGATCCAGCACGGCTCGCCGCCCCGCCTGATCCGCGTTCCATCGCCGCTCGGCGAGGTCTCCTCCACCCACCTCGAAGTGCGGCAGCTCGGCACCTCGGTGGTCGTCACCGATCTCCGGTCCACCAACGGATCGCGGGTGTCGGTGCCGGGCCGAGCCCCGCGCGCACTGCGCCAGGGTGAGTCGATGGTCGTCACGCCGGGTACGCTCGTGGACATCGGCGACGGCATTGTCATAGAGATACTGCCGCTGCAGCGCCGCCTCGGGGGACCCCATGTCTGACACCACTCACCACGCGACACGATCGGCGGTGACCGCGTGACCGAGATCGGCGGGAGCAATCCGGACTTCTCCATCGCCCTGCCGGGGAAGCGGCCCGCGAGCGTCCGGCTGTCGTGGGCGGCCGTCACCGATGTCGGGCTGCGCCGCGCCGCGAACGAGGACAGCTACATCGCCGCCCCGCCGATCTTCGCCATCGCCGACGGCATGGGCGGACACCTCGCCGGCGACCGGGCCAGCGCCGCCGTCGTCGCCCGGCTCGCGGACGCCCGGGGGGCAGACTTCCTCGCCCCCGAGGCCGTCGAGCGTGCTCTCGAGCTCGCCACCGACGACATCGAGATCATCTCGGACGGCAGCGAGCTGGGGGTGGGCACCACCGTCACCGGCGCCGTGCTCACGCTCCGCGACGGCGAGCCCTACTTCGCGGTGTTCAACATCGGCGACAGCCGCGTCTACGCCTTCGACCACGGCACCCTCGAGCAGGTCACCGTCGACCACTCCCTCGTGCAGCAGCTCGTCGACACCGGGGTGATCACCCGGGCGCAGGCGCACAACCACCCCGAGGGCAACGTGATCACCCGGGCCGTCGGCTTCCAGTCGCAGCCCACCCCCGACTACTGGCTGCTCCCGCTGCGGGCGGGCATGCGCCTGCTGGTCTGCTCGGACGGTCTCACCGGCGAGATCGAGGACGACGGGCTCGGCGAGTTCCTCGCCGCGGGGCTCTCCGCGCGGGAGACCGCGGACGCCCTCGTCGCCGCCGCTCTCGCCGAGGGCGGACGCGACAACGTGACCGTTCTCGTCGTCGACGTCATCGAGTCGGGCAGCACGGCGCCGGAGCGTCAATCCGGCGACACGGCGCCGGTGCACAACCCGTAGAGCCCTCCGCGATACCTGCCTAGAATAAAGAATCTCGACCGGGGTGTGAGGGGGTAGCTGTGGCGCGTCGACTGCCCTCACCGCCGCCGATCCTGCCCGGGTTCTCCCACATCCACGTGCTCGGCTCCGGCGGCTTCGCCGATGTCTTCCTCTACGAGCAGAACATGCCGAGGCGCCAGGTCGCGGTCAAGGTGATGCTCGCCGAGGTGGTCAACGACCAGGTCAGGCAGATGTTCCAGGCCGAGGCCAACCTCATGGCCCAGCTCAGCTCGCATCCGTCGATCCTCACCGTCTACCAGGCGAGCGTCTCGGCGGACGGCCGCCCGTACCTGGTGATGGAGCTCTGCTCCGCCTCGCTCAGCCAGCGCTACCGCGCCGAGCGCCTCCCGGTCGCCGAGGTGCTGCGCATCGCTGTCAAGATCGGCAGCGCGGTGGAGACCGCGCACATGGCCGGTGTGCTGCACCGCGACATCAAGCCCTCCAACATCCTGATGACCGCCTACGGGCACCCGGTGCTGTCCGACTTCGGCATCGCGGCGACACTGAGCGAGTCCGACTCGCAGCAGGCGATCGGCATGTCGATCCCGTGGTCGGCGCCCGAGGTGCTGATGGACGAGACGGCGGGCACCATCGAGTCGGAGGTCTGGGCCTTCGCCGCCACCGTCTTCTCCCTGCTGGCCGGCCGCTCGCCCTTCGAGATCCCCGGCGGCAGCAACTCCTCCGTCGACCTGATCACCCGCATCAACCGGGCGAAGGTGCAGCCGATCGGGCGCACGGACGTGCCGGCCAGCCTCGAGCGGGCGCTGGCCAGGGCGATGTCCCGCACGCCGAAGAACCGGCCGGCGAGCGTGCTCGAGCTGGTGCGGGAGTTCCAGTCGATCGAGACCGAGATCGGCGTCTCGCAGACGGCGGTCGAGGTCGCCATGGACGACTGGGCCCTGGCCACGGTCGCCGACCTCGAGGACCGCACGCGTGTGCGCGGGGTGTCGAGCGCGGTGGCCGCCGCGTCGTCGAGCCGGAGGCGTCGCCGCACCGCCGCGGTGCAGCACGACTACGACGCCGTCGGGACCCTCGTCAGGCAGAGTCCCGCCGACCAGCGGAAGACCGGCGGACGCGCGAGCAACCGGAGCGCACTCGGGCGCCTCGGCGACGGAGAGCCCGCACCGGGGGGAAAGCGGATGCAGCTGCTCGCCTGGATCCTGGTGGCCTGCTCCGTTCTCGTCATCGCCCTCGGAGCCACCGCCACCCTCGTCATCATCAGGAGCAGCTCCACCGACATCCCGGTGGTGGCGAACATCCAGGCCGAGCAGTCCGCGGGCGCCGTCACCTTCGAGTGGGCGGACCCGGGCGTCGACTCCTCGGACAGCTACCGGGTCGAGCTCGACGGCGGCGAGCAGAGCGTGCAGTCCCAGCCGACGTTCACCGTCGACGCCGAGGACGGCGACCACGTCTGCATCACGGTGCGGGTGAGTCGCGACGGCACCCTCGGCGAGGCGAGCAATCCGAAGTGTGTGGACTTCGTCGGGTGAGCCGCAGAGATGGCTAGGCGCTGGATCCTCGCTCACAGATCGCTCGTCGCCACCGCGACGAGCGGTTTGCTTGTTGCCGCGCTGGTCGCGACCGTGGCCGTGGTCTCGTCGGGCTACACAGCGCAGCGACTCGATCTCGGCGACGCCTCGGTGTGGGTCGCGAACAGCGCCGAGCGGTTCATCGGACGGGCGAACACCGAGGTGCTCGAGCTCAACTCGGTGGTCGAGAGCGACGGCGACGACATCGACGTCGTGCAGAGCGGCGCCACCGTGATGCTCCTCGACCGCAGCGACGCCACCCTGGGCATCGTCGACCCGGCCACCTCCACGGTGGTCGACACCGTCGCGCTGCCGCCCGACGCGCCCGAGGTCTTCCTCGCCGGAGCCAACGCGGTGGTGCATGCGGCGGGGTCGGGCGGCCTCTGGATCGTACCGCTCGTCGACCTGCCCGACTTCGACGCCGATACGGACCCGCTGCTCAGTCTCGGCTCCGGCTCCGTGGTGAGCGTCGACGACGAGGGCCTCCTGTTCGCGTTCTCACCCGACTCGAAGAAGGTCTACCGGGTCGACGCCGCGGCGTCGACGAGTGTCGACGCGACCGCGGGCACGTCCCTCGGCGGAGAGTCGTCCGGGGCGGGCACGGACTCCGGCGACCGCTTCGCCATCACCTCGGTGGGCGGCCGCTGGGCAGTGCTCGACCGCATCGCGTCCCGGCTGGAGCTGCCCGGGCGCGTGGTGGAGCTCGACGACATCGAAGCGCCGGTGGTGCAGCAGGCGAGCTCCTCCGGAGGCCCGGTGCTCGTCGGGCACGCGGCAGGACTGCTCGCCGTCGCCGACGGCACCGGGGGAGTCGACCGGCTGTTCACCGGGGCGAGCGGCGTCGCCGCGGTGCCCGTCACCAGCGGCGGATGCTCCTTCGGGGCCTGGTCGGACGGTCAGGCCTGGCGGCGGTGCGCGTCGGGAGACGGCGAGCCGACCGTGTTCGCCCTCGACGCCGTGCCGGCCACGACGACTCTCGAGTTCCAGACCAACCAGGCAAGGCTCGTGCTGAACGACTCCCGCGCCGGGGCGTCGTGGGCCGTGCAGTCGGCCGGCGAGCTGATCGACAACTGGGACGAGCTGATCACCGAGGACGAGAACGAGGAGCAGGTCGAGGAGAACGAGGAGACGACCGAGCCCGAGGTGGAGAAGAACCAGCTCCCCCCGGTCGCCGTGGACGACGAGTTCGGCGCCCGCCCGGGCCGGGCCAGCCCCCTCCCCGTGCTGATCAACGACTACGACCCGAACGCCGACGTGATCGTCGTCAGCGAGGTGACCAGCATCGACCCCGCGGTCGGCAGGCTCGACGTGATCGACGACCGCCAGAAGGTGCAGATCACCCTGGCGCCCACCGCGAGCGGAACGGTCTCCTTCGGCTACACGATCGACGACGGACGGGGCGGCACAGCGCGCGCGACCGTTCTCGTCACCGTGCGGTCGCCCGCGGAGAACTCGCCTCCGCGGCAGGTGCGCGTGACCTCGCTGGAGCTCGCCGTCGGTGCACAGGACTCCGTCTCGGTGCTCGGCGACTGGGTCGACCCGGACGGGGACCCCTTCTACCTCGAGCGCGCCAGCGCGACCGCCCCCACCCGTGTGGTCTACACACCCGAGGGAACGGTCACGGTCTCGGGCGTCGCCGCCCCCGTCGGCGCCGGCACGGTCACGCTGCTCGTCTCCGACGGTGCGGCGCAGGGGTCGGGCGGTCTCACGGTCGTCTTCCGCGCCGCGGGCAGCGTGCCGCTCGTCGCCGACCCCTTCGTGGTGTTCGCCCACGCGGGCGTGGAGACGACGGTGTCCCCGCTCGAGCATGTGCGCGGGGGCGGCGGAGTCATCCGCCTGAATGCCGTTCCTCCCAAGGCCGGGGTGACCATCACGCCGAGCTACGAGGAGGGGACCTTCCGCGTCGTGTCCGACCTGGTGCGCTCCCACTACCTGGAGTACGTCGTCACGGACGGCGACCAGACGGTCACCGGGCTCGTGCGCGTCGACGTGTCGGCCGCTCCCGACCCGAATACGCAGCCGGTCACCATCCCGAAGACGGTCTTCGTGCCGACGCTGAGCAGCACGACGGTCGACGTCGCGGCGAGCGACCACGACCCGGCGGGAGGAGTGCTGCTGGTGACGGGCGTGTTCAACGTTCCGCAGGCCTCGGGCGTGCGCGCCGAGGTGCTCGAGCAGCGCTCGGTGCGCGTGACCCTCACCGGCCCCCTCGCCGACCCCGTCACCTTCGAGTACCGCGTCACCAACGGTCTCGCAGCGGCGCAGGGAACCATCACCGTGGTCGAGATCGCCCCGCCGAGCAGGGTGCAGCCGCCGATCGCCCGCGACGACACCGCCACCGTTCGGGTCGGCGACGCCATCACGATCGACGTGCTGGGCAACGACGAGCAGCCGGACGGCGAGCCGATCGCGCTCAACCCGGTGCTCGTCGACGGCCTGGACGGCGACTCCGGGCTGCTCTTCGCCGCGGGCGACACCCTGCGCTACCTCGCCCCCGCCACGGCGGGCAACTTCACGGCCGTCTACGAGATCGTGGGCCCGCTCGGCCAGACCGCCCAGGCGCAGCTGAGCATCGAGGTGCGCGAACCGAACGCGGACACCAACCACGCCCCGGTGCCGAGCACGGTGGTGGCCCGGGTGCTGGCGGGGGAGCGGGTGCGCGTCGACATCCCGCTCAGCGGCATCGACCCGGACGGCGACTCCGTGCAGCTGCTCGGCCAGGAGAGCGGGCCGGAGAAGGGCGGCGTCGTCGAGGTCGGCACCGACTACCTCGACTACGAGGCGGGCGCCTACTCGGCCGGCACCGACACCTTCACGTACTCCGTGATGGACGCCCTCGGCGCGCGGGCCACCGGCACCGTGCGCGTCGGCATCAGCCCGCCGCTGGAGGGCGCGCGCAACCCGGTCGCCGTCGAGGACACCGTCGACGTGCGCCCCGGCGCGACCGTGTCGGTGCGGGTGCTCGAGAACGACTCGGACCCCGACGGCAGCGCGCTCGCGATCACCACGGCGGTGCCGAACGACGAGAACCTGATCGTGGCGATCGACGACGCCACGATCCTCACGATCACGGCCCCTTCGGAACCCGGCCAGTACGGCCTCGTCTACACGATCGAGAACGAGCTCGGCGGATCCAGCTCGAACTTCGTGACCGTCGATGTGCGAACGGATGCGCCGCTCGCCTACCCGGAGGCCAGAGACACGGTGCTCACCCTGAGCGACGTGCTCGACCGCAGCAGCGTCGACGTCGACGTGCTGGCGAACGTCTTCTTCGCCGACGGACGCTCCCGCGAACTCGGGCTCTCCCTCGTGCCCGGCTACGAGAGCTCCGCGCGCGTGACCGCGAACAAGCAGATCCGGGTCACGATCCGCGACGCGAGCCAGATCATCCCCTTCGCGGTCGCGCATCCCGACGACCCGTCCGTGCGCTCCTACGCCTTCGTCTGGGTGCCCGGATTCTCCGACGCGCTGCCCCAGCTGAACCGCGATGCGCCCCGCCTGCAGGTGGAGAGTGAGGAGGCGGTGACCATCGACCTCAACGACTACGTGCTCGCCATCGGAGGCAGGCGGGTGCAGCTGACCGACTCGAGCACCGTGCGCGCCACCCACTCCGACGGCTCGCCGCTGGTGGTCGACAGCACGACCCTGCGCTTCCGCTCCGCCGAGCTCTACTTCGGGCAGGCGTCGATCTCCTTCGAGGTGACCGACGGCGCCTCCGCCTCCGATCCCGCGGGGCGCCGGGCCAACCTGGTGCTGCCGATCACCGTGAACCCGCGCGACAACCAGCCCCCCGCGTTCACCGGGGCGTCGATCGAGTTCGAGCCCTCGCAGGAGAAGGTGATCGACCTCACCGACCTCACCAACTACCCCTACGACGACGACCTCGACGAGCTGGTGTACTCGGTGCAGGGCCAGGCGCCGACCGGTTTCACGTATAGCGTCTCCGGGCAGCGGCTGACGCTCCGTGCCAACGCGGACGCGGTGAAGGGCGCCGTGACCGCCATCACCCTCGGGGTGCGCGACGCGCTCGCGGCGGGAGCGCCCGGCCGCATCCAGCTCACGGTCGTCCCCTCCACCCGGCCGCTGGCGATCCCCGCCGCCGACACCGCGGTGGTCAAGCGGGGGCAGAGCACCACCGTCGACGTGCTCGCGAACGACGAGGCCACGAACCCGTTCCCCGGCCGGCCGCTCCGGGTGCTCGCGGTGCGCGGACTCGACGGCGGCTCCCTGCCCGCCGGGGTGTCGGTGAGCGCGAGCCCGGATAACCGCACCCTCACGGTGAGCGTCGCCGCCTCCGCCTCCACGGTCGACGCGAACCTGCAGTACCAGCTCGCCGACGCCACCCGCGACCCCGAGCGCAGCGTGTGGGGGAGCGTGCGCGTCTCGGTCCAGGACGTGCCCGACCCGCCGGCCCGCGCCATCCGCCAGTCCAGCGGTTTCGAGCCGGGGGAGCTCCGCCTGCGCATCACCGCGCCGCAGCCGAACAACTCGCCCATCACGCGGTACACGGTGGTGAGCTCGAACCAGGGCGGCTACCGGCACGACTGCCAGACGGCGCTCATCTGCTCGCTGCCCGGGCTGGTGGCGGGCGCCGAGTACCGGTTCCAGGTGATCGCCACCAACGCTGTGGGCGACTCCGCGCCCGGTGCCGCCAGCGAGCCCTACAGCGTCGACTACCTGCCCGATGCGCCGCGCGTCTCCGTGGTCGCGACGCCGGCCGCCGATGCGCCCGACGGCGGCTCCGTCACGGTGCGCTGGGCGGGCGTTCCCGACCCGAGCCCGGGCAGCGCCGTCACCGGCTACACGGTCGAGGTCTCCGGCCGCGACCCGGTGCGGGTCGGGCGCTCCGCCACGTTCGCCACCATCGGCGGTCTCCCCACCGACGCCGAGATCACGGTGGCGGTGTACGCCCGCAACGCGGCGCAGGTCGCCAGCGACGCCGACTGGCGGCGCAGCGCCCCGGCCTCGGTGCGCACGGTTGGACCGCCGACCGCCGGCACCGTCACCGCCACGAGCGCCCGCGACGGGTCGATCGTCGTCGCCTGGAGCGGCTTCGGGGCGAACGGGGGCGTGCTGGGCTACGACGTGACCCGGTACGCCGAGGGCGAGCCGGTTCCCAGCGGATGCGCACCGGGCGACACGGCCGTGTCGTCGCCGTGGACCGACGGCACCGCACAGCCGGGCCAGCGCTACACCTACGTCGTCTCCGCGTCGAACGGCCAGTACTGCACCGCGGCGTCGGCCGAGGCGCGCAGCACGGCGCCCCCCGGCACCGCCTCGGCGACGGTGTCCGTCGAGGCCAGGGGGACCGGCCAGTTCGACCTGCGCGCCTCGAACCCGCAGGCCTCCGGCACGGTGGACCGCTTCCAGTACCGGCTGGGCAACGGCGACTGGCAGGACGTCCCCGGGAACGGCTGGCTGACATCCGCTGAGAACGGCGCCTACTACGGCCTCGAGACGAGCGTGCAGTTCCGCGCCTGCGCCGATGCGGGCACCGACTTCTGCGGCGAGGAGTCGGCCGCCGCGGTCGCCACCCCGCTGAGCGTGCGAGCCGGAGTGACCGTCTGCATCGCGGGACTGGTGCCGGTGACGGTCGCGCCGCCGAACCTCTCCCTGCTCACCGTGGCCTACACGTTCTCGTACATAACGCCGGCGTTCCCGGATGGCACCGGTTTCTCGACCGACCCTGTACCGTCTGATGCTACGGGGGTGCGCGTGCGGGCCACCGTGACCGTGGGCGGCGTCGACTTCATCGACTCGGGATACGGGGAGTCCGCGTGCAACTGACCGTGTTTCGAGAGGCCTGACGAATGACAATGACACCCGAGCAGGCCGGCTGGTTCTCCGACACCTTCACCCGGCTGGTGGCGAACGTGGAGACCGTGCTGCTCGGCAAGACCTTCGTCATCCGCCTCGGATTCACCGCCCTGTTGAGCGAGGGGCACCTGCTGCTCGAGGACTTCCCCGGCACGGGCAAGACCTCCCTCGCGCGCGCCATCGCGCAGACCGTCGACGGGACGAGCACCCGCGTGCAGTTCACCCCCGACCTGCTCCCCGGCGACATCACCGGAGTGAGCATCTTCGACCAGGGCACCGGCGCCTTCGAGTTCCACCGCGGTCCGGTCTTCGCCAATATCGTGCTCGCCGACGAGATCAACCGGGCGAGCCCGAAGACCCAGGCGGCGCTGCTCGAGGTGATGGAGGAGGGCACGGTGAGCGTGGACGGCACCAGCCACCCGGTCGCCCTCCCGTTCATGGTCATCGCCACCCAGAACCCGATCGAGCAGGCGGGCACCTACCGGCTGCCCGAGGCGCAGCTCGACCGCTTCATCATGAAGGCGTCGATCGGCTACCCCGACCACGCGTCGACGCTGCGGATCCTCGAGGGTGCGGGGAACCGGGCCCACGACACCACCGTTCCGGCGATCGCCAGCGCAGAGGTGGTGCTCGAGCTGGCCCGTCTCGCCCGCCTCGTGCACGTGGACGCCACCATCAACGACTACGTGAGCCGCCTGGTCGACGCCACACGCTCGGCCAGCGAGGTGCGCCTCGGCGTCAGCGTTCGCGGTGCGCTCGCCCTCGTGCGCGCGGCGAAGACGCTCGCCGCCTCGCACGGACGCCACTACGTGATCCCCGACGACGTGAAGGTGCTCGCGGAGCCCGTGCTCGCGCACCGGCTGGTGCTCGACCCCGAGGCGGAGTTCGACGGCGTCACCGCCACCAGCGTGATAAGCCAGCTGCTGATCGAGACGCCGCCGCCCAGCGATCGGCAAGCCGTGTGACTCTGAACGGCAGGGGAACACGCAGCAAGGGGTCGCCGAGGAGCACAGCGGAGGCCCGCGGCGGCACGCTCTCGAGGTACTCCACGGTCACGAGTGCCACGGGCACGGTGGGCCTGAGCAACACGCGCACCCGGATCGTCGGCAGCCGCACCGGCTTCTTCGCGGACGCGGTCGTCACGCTCGCGCGGCTGGGCCGCCTGCTGCGCACCCTCGCGGCGGCGCTCGCCGCGCGCGCCGCGGCGGTCGTCACCCCGCTCGGCTGGACGGTGCTGGCGGCGATCCCGGTCGCTCTGGTCGCCGGCTACACCCTCGGCTGGCTCGAACTGGTGGCGGCGGGCTACGCGGCGGTCGTGCTGGTGGTCGTCGCCGTCGTCTACCTGGTGGGCCGGACCAGCGTGGACGTGGCGCTCGAGCTCGCCCACGACCGTGTGGTCGTCGGGCAGCCGGCCTCCGGTCTCGTGCGGGTGCGCAACCCGGGGTCGCGGCGCACGCTGGGCATCACGGTGGAGGTGCCGGTCGCGCACGGCCTCGCCGAACTCGCGGTGCCGGGCCTGGCCCGCGACGCCCGGTCGGTGCAGGAGTTCCGCATCCCCACCGCGCGACGCGGCGTGGTCTCCGTCGGCCCTGCGCGCAGCGTGCGGGCCGACCCGATCGGGCTGGTGCGGCGCGAGCTGGTCTGGACGGACGCCGTCGAGCTCGTCATCCACCCCCGCACGATCGGCATCCCGAGCATGAGCGCCGGGCTGGTGCGCGACCTCGAGGGCAGCCCCGCCCGCGACCTCTCGAGCGCGGACATCGCCTTCCACGCCCTGCGCGACTACCAGCCGGGCGACGAGCGGCGCACCATCCACTGGAGGTCGACGGCGAAGACCGGCACCTACATGGTGCGCCAGTTCGAGCAGACCCGGCGCAGCCACCTCGTGATCGCGCTCAGCCTGTCGAGCGCCGACTTCGCCTCCGACGACGAGTTCGAGATGGCGGTCAGCGTCGCCGGGTCCCTGGGCTCCCGCGCGATCAGGGAGATCCGCGAGGTCTCGGTGGTGGTGGGGGAGAAGACGCCCGAGTTCGCGGTGCGCAAGGTGTTCGCGCTGCGCTCGCTCTCCACCCGGAGCCGGTCGCGACTGCTCGACGAGCTCGCCGTCGTCGATCCCGCGGAGACGGCGATCGCCATCGCCGACATCGCCCGGGTGGCGGCCGCGCAGATGGTCGGGGTCTCGGTGGCGTTCCTCGTCTGCGGCTCCTCCACCACGGCGACCGAGCTGCGTACCGCGTCGGCCACGTTCCCCGCGGGCGTCGAGGTCGTCGCCGTGGTCTGCGATCCAGACGCGCCGCCGCGCCTGCGCACCTCGCCCGGCCTCAGCGTGCTCACCATCGGCTACCTCGACGACCTCCCGAAGTCGCTGGCGCGGGTGATGGCGGTATGAGGAACGTCGCCTTCGTGCTGGGCAACACGGGTCTGCTCTGGGCGGCACTCGCGATCGCGAGCGTCCCCCTCTGGCCGATCTACCAGAGCCCGGCCCTCGTGCTGATGCTGGTGGTCACCACGATCGCCGGGAGCGCCGTTGCCGTCGCGGGCGCCCTGCTCCGCCTGCCCGGCGTGGCGGTGCTCGGCCTCACCGTGCTGCTCTTCCTCCTGCTCGGCGTGCCCCTGGCCGTGCCCGGCCTCGCGGTGTACGGCGTGCTGCCCAGCGTCGACGGGCTCTGGCTGCTCGTCTCGGGGGCGGCGCTCGGCTGGAGGCAGCTGCTCACCATCACGCTCCCGGTCGGCAGCTACCAGGCGCTGCTCGTTCCCGCCTTCCTTCTCGTGCTGGTGATCAGCGTGTGCTCACTGTCGGCGGCGCTGCGGGCGAAGCGCGGATCGCTGGCCGTGACCGGGCCGATCGTGCTCCTGCTGGCCGGCCTCGGCCTGGGCCCCGAGTACTCCGTCTGGCCGCTGCCGGTCTCGCTCTCGCTCTTCGTGGTGGTCTTCGTCTGGCTGATGTGGCGGCGCTGGTTCGCTCGGCGCGCCGCGATCCGGCTGCTCGCGGCCCAGGCACGGTCGAGCGACGGCACCCAGGCGGTCGTGCCGTCGGAGCACCGGCTCCTCGGTGCCAGGACGGTGGTGGCGGCGGGGCTCATCCTGGCCATCGCCGGAGGCGCCGGGGTGGCCGCGTCGGCTCTCGCCCCGCCCTCCGCGCCGCGCGAGGTGCTGCGGTCGCACATCGTGCAGCCCTTCGACCCGCGGGACTACTCGAGCCCTCTGGCCGGTTTCCGCCGCTACCTCCAGCCGGGGCTCGCCGACCGGGTGCTGTTCACCGTGACGGGCCTGCCCGGCGGGGCGCGCATCCGCCTGGCCAGTCTCGACAGCTACGACGGCATCGTCTACGCGGTGGGCAGCGCGGAGGTCGCCAGCGAGTCCGGCTCCTTCACCCGGGTGCCCTACCGCTTCAACCAGGCGGCGGTGGCGGGCGAGCGGGTGTCGCTCGACGTGACGGTGGGCGACTACGACGGCGTCTGGCTGCCCACGGTCGGGCAGCTCGAGGAGGTGGACTTCTCGGGGCGGCGCGCGGGCACGCTGCGCGACGAGTTCTACTACAACGACACGGCGGCGACGGCGGCGGTGGTCGACGGCCTCGAGCCGGGCGACGCGTACACGCTCGACGCGGTCGTCCCCTCCCAGCCGAGCCGGGCCGCGCTCGTCGACGTCACGCCGGGGGCTGCTGTCGTGCCGCCGCTCGGCGTGCTGCCGGAGGAGACCGAGATCGTGCTCGGGCGCTACGTCGACGGCGTCGACGGCCCAGGACGACGCCTGGCCGCCATGCTGGCCGGGCTCGCGGCCGACGGCTACGTCAGCCACGGGCTGGGCGCCGACGAGCCGCCCAGCCGGTCGGGGCACGCCGCCGACCGCATCACCGAGCTGCTCTCCGAGCAGCGGATGATCGGGGACGCCGAGCAGTACGCCGTGACGGCCGCGTTGATGGCCAGGCAGCTGGGGTTCCCGGCCCGGGTGGTCGTCGGCTTCGCACCCGTCGCGGCGCAGGGCGGCGCGACCGAGGTGCGGGGCGGCGACGTCTCGGCGTGGATCGAGGTGGACACGGAGCAGTTCGGATGGGTGAGCCTCGACCCCAACCCGCCGGTGCGCGCGATCCCCGACGAGCTGCCGGAGGAGCCGACGACCGTGTCGCGGCCGCAGTCGATCGTGCCGCCGCCGGTTCTCGAGCAGGAGCAGCCGGACTCGCAGATCCCGCAGGACTCCGCCCGCGACGAGCCGGCCGAGCTCCCGGCCTGGCTGAGCGTGCTGCTCGTGACGGCCCGGGTCGCCGGTGTCGTCGCCCTCGCCCTCGCCGTGATCCTCTCTCCGTTCCTGGGCATCGTCGTCGCGAAGCTGCGGCGACGCCGGCGACGCAGCCGCGCCCCGACCGCCATGGCGAGGATCGGCGGGGCCTGGCAGGAGTACCGCGACGCCGTCGTCGACCACGGTCTGACACCCGCTCCGACGGCGACGCGGCTCGAGCTCGCGGCGACCGTGGGCGGCGCGCAGCCGGCGCTCCTCGCCACGATCAGCGACCGCGCGATGTTCGCGCCGACCGGTCCGAGCGACGAGGAGGCCGACAGGGTGTGGCGTGCGGTGCGCGAGCTGAACCGCGGGCTCGACGCGGGCACGACGCGGTGGCAGAGGCTCAGGGCCCGGATATCGACGCGCTCTCTTGGTAGCCTGTCTTCGAGGGGCCGCGAGAAGCGGCGAGGAGATCGTCAGGGGGCGTCCTCGTGAAGTGTCGAAACTGCACCGCCGTGCTGCCGTACGGAGCCATGTTCTGCGGCGAGTGCGGGGCGACCGTGCTCGCGCCGCGCGTCGTCGAGGTGCCGCCGCGCCCGCGCACCTCCGACACGGTGATCATCCAGCCCCTGCCGCCCGCCTACCGGCCCGCCATCGATCCCAACCCGGTGATCGCCGTGCTGCCGGTCGACCTGCCCTCCGCCTCGCCCATCCGCATGCCCCCGGCCGCCGCGCAGGCGGCGATCCCCGACCCGCACGCCGCCCTGAACGCCGAGCTCGACGACTTCGAGGCCACCCGCGTTGTGCGCCGCGCGCAGCCGGGCGAGCGCTTCGTGCTCCAGTTCAGCACCGGCGACAGCGCGACCGTCACGGGCAGCGGCCTCGTCGGACGCAATCCCGTCGCCCAGCCGGGCGAGGTCTTCGACCAGACCGTGGTCATCCTCGACCCGGGCAAGTCCGTGTCGAAGACCCACCTCGAATTCGGGCAGACCAACGGCGTGTTCTGGGTGAGCGACCGCTTCTCGGGGAACGGCACGATCATCCGCCAGCCGGAGACCGACCCGCAGCGCGCCGAGGCGGGCAAGCGCTACCCGGTGGCGCGCGGCAGCCGCATCGACATCGCGGAGCAGTTCTTCGTCGTGAGCTGAGCGGCCGCTCCTCCCCAGGCCCCCGCGGCCGCGTTCGACTGCACAGATCACGTCCGTGCTCCCCGCAGCGGGAACGCCGGTGGTGGGGTTGGGGTGTGAGTCACACACCCGAGCGGATCGCCGCTCCCGAGCCCCCGTCCCCGCCGTCGCCGCACGGCTTCCCGGTGATGGCCACGATCGCCCCCGTCGTGGTGAGCATCGCGCTCTGGCTGCTCACGCAGTCGGTGTTCGCGCTGCTGTTCGCGGTGCTGGGGCCGGTCGTCGCGGTGTCGAGCCTCGCCGACGGGCGGGTGCAGGCGCGCAGGCGGCTGCGGCGCGAGCGGGCACGGTTCGCCGCGGAGACGATTGCGGTCGAGGCCGACATCGACGCCGCGCACGAGAGGGAGCGAGACGGGGCGGATGCGCGTGCGCCGTCCGCGACGACACTGGTCGAGGGCGGGTGGCCGGCCGCCGAATTCTGGCGCGCCGCCATCGGGAGGGGCGAGCCGCTGCCGGTCCGCCTCGGCCGCGGCGACCGTCCGAGCACGGTGGAGCTCGACGGCGTCGCCGGGGCGCGGCGCTCGGACCCGGAGACCCGCACCGGGCTCGAGGCCCTGGCGCGGCGCGCGGGCACGCTGCGGGATGCGCCGGTCGTCGTCGACGCGGCGCTCGGCATCGGCGTCGTCGGTGCTCCGGTCCTGGCCCACGCGCTGGCGCGGGCGGTGGTCGTGCAGCTGGCGTCCGCACTCCCGCCGTCGCGCGTGCGCGTCGAGCTCGACGCCGACGCGGGGCACCACGCGCGCTGGGACTGGCTCGTCGCGCTCCCGCACACCGTGCAGGCACGGAGCGACCCGGTGGCGGAGCCCGGTGCGACCACGGTCGCCTTCCTCGCCGACGACCCGGCGCATCCGCTCGCCCTGGTGGCGGTGGCGCCCGAGCGTGGATCGCTGCCCGCCGCGTCCCGGGTGGTCGTCGAGGTGCGCGGGGGAGCGGCGAAGGTGCTGCAGCACCCCGACCGCGCGGAGCTCGCCGCGCTCCGGGCGGAGCCGGTGTCGGCGGTGCAGGCGCGGGGCTGGGCGGCCGCGCTCTCGCGGCTCGCCGTGCGCTCCGGCCGGCTCGCCGCATCCGCCGGCCTCCCGGAGTCGCTGCGCTTCTCCGACCTGGTCGAGGCGGGGGCCGTCGACGGTCGGGGATCCGCCGGGACGGCCGCCCCGCCGCTGGACTGCGCGGTGGCGCGCACGGCGGAGGGGGTGCTGCGGATCGACCTCGTCGGCCAGGGTCCGCACGCCGTCGTCGGCGGCACGACCGGCAGCGGCAAGAGCGAGCTGCTGGTCTCCTGGGTGCTGGCGATGGCGGCTCAGCATCCGCCGCGCGACCTGAGTGTCCTGCTGGTCGACTTCAAGGGCGGCTCCGCCTTCGCGTCGCTCGAGGCGCTTCCGCACTGCGTCGGCATGATCACCGACCTCGACGACGCCACCGCCCTCCGCGCGCTCGAGAGCCTCGCGGCGGAGCTCCGCCGTCGCGAGCGGCACCTGGCCCACCATCGGGCGCGATCGGTCGACGAGCTCGAGGGGAGCGGTCGGCTGCCGAGGCTGGTGATCGTCGTCGACGAGTTCGCCGCGATGGTCGCCGGCTTCCCCGACCTGCACACGCTGTTCTCCGACATCGCCGCGCGCGGCAGGTCGCTGGGCGTGCACCTGGTGCTCTGCACCCAGCGCCCGGCCGGAGTGATCCGCGACGCCGTGCTGGCCAACAGCGCACTGCGCATCTCGCTCCGGGTGAACAACCGCTCCGACAGCAGCGCCGTGATCGGCAGCGACGCGGCGGCCGCCCTGCCCGCCGGCCGGCGCGGGAGGGCCCTGGTGTCCGTCGACGGGGAGGAGGCGCGCGCCGCACAGTTCCCGCTGGTCGCCGCGTCCGACATCGCCCGAGTCGCCGCGTCGTGGGCGGGCGACGACTACCGCCCGCACCGGCCCTGGCTCGATCCGCTCCCCGCGGCGGTGCGCACGGATCGGCTCGCGCGGCACCTGGCCGCGGGCGACGCGGGCATCCCCTTCGGCCTCGCCGACGATCCAGCACACCAGAGCCAGCCGCTGGCCTGCTACCGGCCCACACGGCACGGCAATCTCCTCGTGGTCGGCGGGTCGGGCGCGGGCAAGTCGACACTGCTGTCGACTCTCGCCGCGGCCGCGCCGGGCGCGGTCCTGCTGCCCTCCGATATCGAGGGGGCCTGGGACGGCCTCGTGGCGCTGCTCGGCGCGCAGACCCGCCCGGGCCCGTCGGCGCCCCACCGGCTGCTGCTGGTCGACGACCTCGACGTGCTGCTCTCGCGCTTCCCCGAGGACTACGAGGGGGCGGCGGTCGCACTGCTCTGCCGGCTGCTGCGCGAGGGCCCGGCGAACGGGCTGCGCTGCGTCGTGTGCGCCCAGCGGGTCACCGCGCAGCTGCACACCGTCGCCGCGCTCTGCGGCTCGCGGCTGCTCCTCGGCCTCCCCAGCAGGCAGGAGCACGTGATCGCGGGCGGGGATCCCGCGCGGTACGTCGAGCGCGCGCGTCCCGGCGAGGGCAGCTGGGAGGGACTGCGGGTGCAGGTCGCCCTCGGTGCCGGCTCCCCGCCCACGGCCGCTGCGCCCACTCCGCCCGCCGCCCTCGACCCCGCACGTCCGATCGCGGCCGTGTCCTCCCGGCCCGCGGACTTCGCGCGGCGGCTGCGGCAGGCCTCCCCGGCGTTCGCCGCGGCGAACGCCGTCGTGCAGATCGGACAGGGCTCGCCCGCGCCCCAGGACATCGCCGTATCGACGGGAGGGCGCGCCCGCGCGATCGTCGGCGACGCCGAGGCCTGGCTGGCGCACTGGGGCGCCGTGATGGCGCTGCGGTCCAGCCACCAGGTGGTGGTCGACGGCTACCAGGCTGCCGACCTGCGCACCCTGACCCGCCAGCGCGAGCTCCCGCCGCCGCTGAACCCGGGCTCGCCGGCGTTCTGGCTGCTGCCGCCCGAGGGCGGAGTGCTCCGCGCCCGGATCGGTTGAGGGGGCGTGACGCCCGTGCGAGCGCTGCCCGTGCCAGCCCGGGCCGTGCCTAGTCCCGGGCGAGCACGGCCGCGAGGTCGAGGTGGGCCAGACCGTGCGCCGCGGCGACGGGACCGTTCACCACCGAGCCGGCGTGGGTGTTCAGGCCGAGTGCGAGCGCCGCATCCGCTCGCAACGCGTTCCTCCACCCCAGCGAGGCGATGGACCGCACGTAGGGCAGGGTGGCATTGGTGAGCGCGTAGGTCGAGGTGTTGGGCACGGCCCCCGGCATGTTGGCGACGCAGTAGAACAGCGAGCCGTGCACGGCGAAGGTCGGCTCGGCGTGCGTGGTCGGACGCGAGTCGGCGAAGCAGCCGCCCTGGTCGACCGCGATGTCCACGAGCACACTGCCCGGCTTCATGCGCGAGACGAGCTCGTTGCTGACGAGCTTCGGCGCCTTCGCGCCCGGAACGAGCACGGAGCCGATCACCATGTCGGCACCCACGCAGGCCCGGTCGATCTCGAAGGCGTTCGAGGCTACGGTGCGGATGCGCCCGGCATAGAGGGCGTCGAGTTCGCGCAGGCGGGCCAGGTTGGTGTCGAGCACGATCACCTCGGCGCCGAGGCCGACCGCCACCGAGACGGCGTTCGTGCCCGCGACACCGCCGCCGAGAACCACGATCGTGGCCGGGTAGGTGCCGGGTACGCCGGGCACGAGCAGGCCCGGCCCGCCGTTCGGCTTGAGCATGGCGTTCGCCCCGACGATGGGAGCGAGACGCCCCGCCACCTCGCTCATCGGCGCGAGCAGCGGCAGCGAGCGGTTCGGCAGCTGCACGGTCTCGTAGGCGATGGCGGTCGCGCCCGATGCGACGAGCGCCTCGGTCAGCTCCAGCTCGGCCGCGAGGTGCAGGTAGGTGAACAGCAGGAGGTCCTCGTGCAGGTAGCCGTACTCGCTCGCGACCGGCTCCTTCACCTTGAGCAGCATGTCGGCGGCCGCCCAGGTGCTCGCGGCGTCCGGCGCGATGCTCGCGCCGGCGGCGGCGAAGGCCTCGTCGGGGATGGACGAACCGGCGCCCGCGCCGGTCTCCACGACCACCTCGTGCCCGTGACCCACCAGGTCGAAGACCCCGGCCGGTGTGATCGCGACGCGAAACTCGTTGTTCTTGACTTCTCTGGGTACGGCGACCTTCATGGGTTCAGCGTAGACCCGCGCGTCGGCACAGTGGCAAACACCGACGTTTTCGAGTGTGTGCGAGTCAATCTGATGCTGATTTCGTGAAATTCTTGTTACAGAGTGCAGTATCCCGTTGTTTTTTGTGGCCGACTCCGCGCCGCTATGCCAGTATCAAGCAACAGTTTTGAGTCCTGGTCGAGAAGTCGTTGAGGAGCCCCGAGTGAGCAGATCCCCGTTTGGCCTGAGCAGAGCACTTCCCGAGGATCCGATGATCCGCAGACTCGTGCAGCAGGCCCGCGCATCCCAGGTCTCGCGCCGCACGCTCCTGGCTTCCGGCGGCGGTGCGGCCGCGGCGCTCGCGCTCGCCGCGTGCAGCCCGTCGGGGACGACCAGGCCCACCGCGGCAGCGGACACCTCCGACTCGGACAAGACCCTCAACTGGGCCAACTGGCCGGGCTACATGGACGAGGACGACGCGGGGGACTACCCGACCCTGATGCGCTTCGAGGAGGAGACCGGCATCACGGTCAACTACCTCGTCGACGTGGACGACAACAACTCCTACTACGGCAAGGTCAAGGACCAGCTCGCGCTCGGCCAGGACATCGGGGCCGACACCGTCTGCCTCACCGACTGGATGGTGGCCCGACTCATCCGCTTCGGATACACCCAGGAGCTCGACCACGCGAACATCCCGAACGTGGCGAACCTGGAGCCCACCCTCGCCGACCCCGACTTCGACCCGGGCCGCACCCAGTCGCTTCCCTGGCAGGGCGGGTTCGCGGGCCTGTGTTGGAACAAGGAGAAGGTGCCCCAGGGCCTGACGAGCATCGCCGACCTCTGGTCGCCCGAGCTCAAGGGACGCGTCGGAGTCCTCTCCGAGATGCGCGACACCATCGGCCTGCTCATGCTTGCCGAGGGCATCGACATCTCCAGCGACTTCACCGCGGACGACTTCACCCGGGCGATCGAGGTCTTCCGCACGCAGATCGAGTCCGGGCAGATCCGCAACGTGAAGGGCAACGCCTACATGGAGGACCTCACCAACGAGGACACCCTGGCCGCGATCGTCTGGTCGGGCGACGTCACCGTGCTGAACGCGGAGGCCGGCGACAAGTTCGGGTTCGCGATCCCCGACTCGGGCGGCACGATCTGGAACGACAACTTCGTGGTCCCCATCGGATCGACGCGCAAGGCCAACGCGGAGACCCTCATCGACTACTACTACGAGCCCGAGGTGGCGGCCGAGGTGGCGGCCTGGGTGAACTACATCACGCCCGTGGTCGGTGCGCGCGAGGCGATGGAGGCGATCGCGCCCGAGCTCGTCGACAACCAGCTCATCTTCCCCGACGCCGAGACGCTCTCGACCGTGAAGATGTTCCGCACCCTCACGAGCGCGGAGGAGCAGGAGTACAGCGCCGAGTTCCAGAGCGTCCTGCTCGGCGCCTGAGCGCGCGCACCATGGACCACAGCTCCTTCGCACAGTCCGGCGCGGACCTCGAACTCGTCGGCATCACCAAGCGCTTCCCGGGCTTCACGGCGATCGAGGAGCTCGACCTCACCATTCCCGCCGGATCCTTCTTCGCCCTCCTCGGACCGAGCGGATGCGGCAAGACCACGACGCTCAGGCTGGTCGCCGGGCTCGAGGAGGCGACGGCCGGGAGGATCCTCATCGGAGGCACGGACGTGACGGGCACGAAGCCGTTCCAGCGCCCCGTCAACACCGTCTTCCAGAGCTACGCCCTCTTCCCGCACATGTCCGTGCTCGACAACGTGGCCTTCGGCCTGCGCCGACGCAGGATCCGAGACGCCGTCGAGCGGGCGCACGAGGCGCTGCGCCTCGTCGAGCTCGACCACCTCGCCGCGCGCCGGCCGCAACAGCTCTCCGGCGGGCAGCAGCAGCGGGTCGCCCTCGCGCGCGCCGTCGTGAACCGCCCGGCCCTCCTGCTGCTCGACGAGCCCCTCGGCGCCCTCGACCTCAAGCTGCGCCGCCAGATGCAGATCGAGCTGAAGTCGATCCAGCAGGACGTGGGACTCACCTTCCTGCACGTCACCCACGACCAGGAGGAGGCCATGACCATGGCCGACACGGTCGCGGTGATGAACAAGGGCAGGATCGAGCAGATGGGCGCGCCCGAGGAGCTCTACGAGCTGCCGAGAACCGCCTTCGTCGCGAGCTTCCTCGGGCAGTCCAACCTCTTCACCGGCGAGGTGGTCGCCTCCGGCGAGGCGTCGATCGTCGTCGACGTCGCCGGGCGGCGGATCGAGGTGCCGCGCGAGCGGGCCCAGCGCCACGCGGGCGCGGTGACCATCGGGGTGCGCCCGGAGAAGCTGATGCTGCACACCAGCGAGCCGCCGGCGCGCTCCGACGGCAACGCGGTCGGCCCCGGCCGGGTCGTCGACGTCTCCTTCAGCGGCGTGAGCACGCAGTACCGCGTGGCCGTGCCCGGCCTGGGCACCCTCGTCGTGTTCGCGCAGAACATGGTCTTCGGGCCCGTCGTGTCGCTCGGCGCCGAGGTGTGGCTGAGCTGGAGCACCGACCATGGTTTCGGCCTCGCCGACGACCCGGCCGACTCTCCCCGCTTCGACGCCGACACCGACACGCACGCCCTCGCGGTGCAGAAGCGCGAGGCGCTCGAAACCGAACTCGAAGGGGTCTAGACCCGTGGCCTTCGGAGCTTTCGGGGCGGGCACGACCGTCGCGCCGCCGGAGCCCGCCATCCGCAGGCGGAGCAGGGTCGTGCTGTTCCTCCTGCTGCCCGGGGTTCTCTACCTCGCGCTGTTCTTCCTCGCGCCGCTGCTGTCGCTCGTGCTCACGTCCTTCCAGGCGCCGCGGGAGTTCGGCGACATCGGCCAGTACGACCCGGCCTTCGAGTGGGAGAACTACACGACGGTGCTGGGCACCTACGGGCCGCACATCCTCCGCTCCTTCGGGTACGCGGCGACGGCGACGGTACTCGCGCTGCTGTTCGGATTCCCGCTGGCCTACTTCATCGGCGTCACCCTGCGGCGCTTCCCGATGCTGCAGGCGCTCGCGCTCACCCTGGTGATCGCGCCGTTCTTCATCAGCTTCCTCCTGCGCACCCTCGCCTGGAAGCAGATGCTGTCCGACGAGGGCTGGCTGGTCTCCGCGCTGCACGGGCTGCAGCTGCTGCCCGCGGATGCGCACCTCACCGGCACCGCGTTCTCGGTGGTGTTCGGCCTCACCTACAACTTCATCCCCTTCATGACCCTGCCGATCTACACCTCGCTGGAGAAGCTCGACCTTCGCTACGTGGAGGCCGGGGGAGACCTCTACGCGAGCGGGCCGTCCGCGTTCCTCCGCATCACCGTCCCGCTCGCGGCCCCCGGGATCGTCTCCGGCGCCCTGCTCACCTTCATCCCCGCCGCCGGCGACTACATCAACGCCAGTCGCGACTTCCTCGGCAGCACGGACACCCAGATGATCGGCAATGTGATCGAGGCGAACTTCCTGGTCCTTCAGAACTACCCCGCGGCGGCTGCGCTCTCGCTCGTTCTGATGATCGCGATCCTGATCCCGGTCGCCGTCTACGTGCAGCGCAGCGGAACGGACGACCTCCTCTGATGAACACCTCCCGCTGGTTCGGCCGCTACGCGCTCTGGATCTACTCCGTCGTCGCACTCGTCTTCCTGCTCATCCCGATCGGCTACACGATCGCGTTCTCCTTCAACGACTCCCGTCGCACCAACATCGTCTGGCGAGGATTCACGCTCGACAACTGGGCGAACGTCTGCAACTCGCAGGGTGTGTGCGAGGCCTTCGGCAACAGCATCCTGGTCGGCGTCGTCGCCACACTGCTCGCCACCGCCCTGGGCACAGGCATCGCGATCGCCCTGGTGCGCTTCCGTTTCCCCTTCCGCCGGGCGACGACCCTCCTGCTGTTCCTGCCGATGGCCACACCCGAGGTGGTGCTGGGAGCGGGACTCGCCGCCGAGTTCCTCACCGCGGGGGTGCAGAAGGGCGCGGTCACGGTGATCCTCGCGCACACCATGTTCTGCATCAGCTTCGTCGTGGTCACCGTGCGGGCCCGGGTGGCGAGCCTCGACCCCGCGCTCGAGGAGGCGGGCCGCGACCTGTACGCGTCTCCGGCGCAGGTCTTCCTGAGGGTCACCCTCCCGCTGCTCATGCCGGGCATCATCGCGGCGGCCCTGCTGAGCTTCGCGCTGAGCTTCGACGACTTCATCATCACCAACTTCAACTCCGGCTCCTTCGTCACCTTCCCGAAGTACGTGTACACGGCGGCGGCGCGCGGCATCCCCGCCGAGGCGAATGTCATCGCCTCCGCGGTGTTCGTCGTCGCGCTCGTCGTCGTGATCGTGGCCCAGCTGACCGCCGCCTCCCGGCGCAGGCGTCTCGCGCGGCAGTAGCCGCCCACTCGTGATTGACTGGCCGTCATGAACCTCGAACACCACTACGCGGTCGGCATCGAATGGGCGGGCAACCGCGGCACGGGCACCAGCGGGTACAAGGCCTACGGCCGGGAGACCGTGATCTCGGCCGAGGGCAAGGCGACGATCGACGGCTCGGCCGACCGCGTCTTCCACGGCAATGCGGAGCGCTGGAACCCGGAGGAGCTGCTCCTGGGCGCCCTCAGCGAGTGCCACCTGCTCAGCTACCTGCACGTCGCTGCGAGCAACGGCATCGTCGTGACCGCGTACAGCGACGCCGCCACAGGCACGATGGTGCAGACCGACGACGGCGGCGGTCACTTCACGACGGTGACCCTGCGCCCGGAGGTCACCATCTCCTCGGGAGACCGCGAGCTGGCCCTCGAGCTGCACCGCGAGGCGAGCCGCAAGTGCTTCATCGCGGCATCGATGAACTTCCCGGTGCTGCACGAGCCGAGGATCACCGTCGTTCCCGCCTGACCCGCAGCCACACGACCCCGGTTCCTCCTCAAACTGCACGGCGCGGCCCCCGCACTGTGACACGATGGGAAAATGAGGCGTTTGACGGCAGTGGCACTGGTGAGCATGCTGCTCTTCGCAACCTCCGCGGCGACGCCCGCGAACGCCTGCGGATGCGGCGCATTCGCGCCGACCCCCGACGCCCAGGTCGCCGTGGCGACCGAGAGCGCGGTGATCAGCCACGTCGGCGGCATCGAGAACATCGTGCTGTCGGTCGGAGTCGACTCCGAGGCGCTGCAGACCGGCCTGATCATCCCCACGCCGAGCCCCGCGACACTCAGCGCGGGAAGCCCCACACTCCTCGCCGAGGCGGAGGCGGCCATCGCGCCCAGCACCGTCTACGTCGACGACTGGTGGGGCACCGACGCGGATGCGGTCGACTCGACGGAGCCCGAGGTCCTCGACCGTGTGACCGTCGGCCCGCTCGAGGCCGTCGCGCTCTCCGCGGCCGACTCGAACGGCCTCGGCACCTGGCTGCAGCAGAACGGATTCCAGATCCCGGTCGAGTCGTCGAGCCTGCTCACCCAGTACGTGGCCAAGGGCTGGTTCTTCGTGGCGGTCAAGCTGAGCAACGAGCAGAAGCTCGACGGGCTGCTCGACCCGATCCAGGTCTCCTTCCCCACCGACACCATCGTCTACCCGATGGGCATGTCCCGCGCTGCGGCGACCGGGCAGAGCCTCCGCCTCTACGTCGTCACCGAGGGACGCGTGCGCCCGATCCAGGACGGCACGGTCGACGGACGGCTCAACGCCGCCCAGCGCACCGTCTGGGCGGGCGAGATCAACGGGGGAGAGCTGGGCGCCCTCGGCAGCTACCTGACTGCGATCGACCTCAGGTACGACGCCCCCGCCGTGCAGATCACCGGCGACATCGCGCTGGTCGCGGCACCGAGCAACGACGCCGTCGACCCGACCGTTGTGGTCATCCGCCCGATCGAACTGCTCGGCTTCCCCCTCGGCACGCTGCTGGCGGTCTGGGGCGGAATCGGCCTCCTGATCCTTCTCGGCGCGGTCGTCGCGCGCAGCCGTCTGCGCTGACCCGGATCGCGCCCTTCGAGCTCTTGCCACCGCGTGCCCAGCTTGTATGGGGCACAATGGTTGCTGCTCCTCGCACCGGGGACAGCGAAAAGAAGGGTGCGGAATTGCGCACAGCATTGTCACTCGTCGTCGTCCTCGGACTCGTCGGCACTCTCGCCGCCTGCTCTCCGGCGGGCGACTCGTCCGCTGACTGCACACCGACCAAGTCGGGAAAGGCCTCGGACAGCGTCGAGGTCTCGGGCGACTTCGGATCGAAGCCCACGGTGAAGATCGGCGACCCGCTCACCACGAAGACCACCCAGCGCACTGTCGCCATCGAGGGCGACGGCGCCATCGCGCAGGCCGAGGACAACGTCAGCCTCGAGTTCACCATCTTCAACGGCACGACCGGCGAGGAGATCGAGGGAGGCGGAACCGCCTACGAGGACGAGCCCGCCGAGTTCGCGCTCGACGCCAACCTCATCGTCGGCTTCACCAAGACTCTCGAGTGCAGCCCCGCGGGCAGCCGCGTCGTGGGCGTGCTCGCCCCCGAGGACGGCATCGTCGGCGAGAACCTCGCATCGTTCGGCCTCACCGACACCGACTCCCTGGTGATCGTCGCCGACGTGCTCAGCGCCGAGACCCCGGAGCCGACCGTGGCCCCGCTCCCCAAGGCGGACGGCGAGGACCAGCCCCTCCCCGACGGCTTCCCCGAGATCGGCGTCGAACTGGCGGAGGACGGCACCCCCACGCTGACCCTGCCCGACACCGGAGCCCCCACCGAGCTGCAGATCGCCGTCCTCAAGAAGGGCGACGGCGCGGAGGTCGAGACCGGCGCCGACGTCGTTGTGCACTACCTCGGCATGAAGTGGTCCGACAAGACCATCTTCGACGACAGCTGGTCGCGCGGCGAGCCGTCCACCTTCAACACCGCCCAGGTGATCCCCGGATTCACCCAGGCGCTCGAGGGGCAGACGGTCGGCTCCCAGGTGCTCGTGGTCATCCCGCCGGCGCTCGCCTACGGCACGGTCGCCGAGGGCAGCACCAGCGAACTGGCCGACCAGACCCTGGTCTTCATCATCGACATCGTGGGCCTCGGCTAGCACGCCGAGCGCACGTCGCGGGTCCCCGTCTCACCGAGACGGGGACCCGTCGTCGTTTAAGCTGACACCATGCGCTCAGTCATAGTCCTCGGATCCACCGGCTCGATCGGGGTGCAGGCCCTGGAGGTCATCGCCGAGAACCCCGACCAGTTCGAACTCGTCGGTCTCGCCGCCGGCACCAACCGCGAGCGGCTGGCACAGCAGGCCGCCGCGTTCTCGGTGGAGCACACCGCTCTCGGCGCGGTCGAGGCGGCGGAGCTCGTGCGCGGCGTCACCGCCGACGTCGTGCTCAACGGCATCACCGGATCGGTCGGACTCGGGCCGACCCTGGCGACGCTCGAAACGGATGCGACGCTCGCGCTGGCGAACAAGGAGTCGCTGATCGTAGGCGGCGCGCTGGTGAAGGCGCTCGCGAAGCCGGGGCAGATCGTGCCCGTCGACTCCGAGCACTCCGCCATCGCCCAGGCCCTGCGCTCCGGCACCGCGGCCGAGGTGCGTCGGCTGATCGTCACCGCGTCCGGAGGACCCTTCCGCGGGCGATCCCGCGAGTCGCTCGTCGATGTCACCCCGCGCGAGGCGCTGGCGCATCCGACCTGGGACATGGGCCTGGTCATCACGACCAACTCCGCCACCCTCGTGAACAAGGGACTCGAGGTCATCGAGGCCCACCTGCTCTTCGATGTGCCGTACGACCGCATCGACGTGACGGTGCACCCGCAGTCCATCGTCCACTCGATGGTCGAGTTCGTCGACGGCTCCACGATCGCCCAGGCCAGCCCGCCGAACATGAAGCTCCCGATCTCGCTCGGTCTCGACTGGCCGAACCGCGTCGCCGGCGTCGGCACGCCGCTGGACTGGACCACCGCGAGCACCTGGACCTTCGAGCCGCTCGACGACGCGGTGTTCCCCGCCGTGGAGCTGGCGAAGACGGTCGGCCGCCTCGGCGGCACCTTCCCCGCGGTGTTCAACGCCGCCAACGAGCAGGCGGTGCTCGCCTTCCACGCCGGGCGCATCCGCTTCCTCGACATCCTCGACACCGTCACCCGCGTGGTCGAATCGCACGAGGCGGGGGAGCTCTCCCTCGACGGTGTCTACGAGGCCGAGCGCTGGGCCCGCGAGAAGGCGGACGGCATCCTGGCCGCACGCTGAGTGTCCAGCGACCGCCCAGCCTGCTCATAGGAGCGGACGACTACTGTTAGCGAGTGGAAATCCTGCTCTATGTGCTCGGCATACTCATCGTGGTCGTCGGCCTCGCCGTCTCGATCGGGCTGCACGAGGTGGGTCACCTCGTTCCGGCCAAGCTCTTCGGGGTGCGCGTCAGCCAGTACATGATCGGCTTCGGCCCCACGCTCTTCTCGCGTACCCGCGGCGAGACCGAGTACGGGCTCAAGGCGATCCCCATGGGCGGCTACATCTCGATGGCGGGCATGTACCCGCCGGCCAAGGACGGCGCCGCAGCGCGCGAGTCGAGCACGGGCTTCTTCCAGACCCTCGTGCAGGACGCGCGGACCGCGAGCGCCGAGACGGTCCTGGTCGGCCACGAGGAGCGGGTCTTCTACAAGCTCCCCGTCTTCAAGCGCATCGTGATCATGCTCGGCGGCCCGGTGATGAACCTCCTCATCGGCATCGTGCTCTACGCGATCCTCATCTGCGGCTTCGGCGTCGCCCAGTACTCCACCACCGTCGGCAGCGTCAACGCCTGCGTCGTCTCCGCCTCGAGCACGAGCGAGGAGTGCTCGCCCGGCGACGCCGAGGCGCCCGGGGCCGCCGCCGGCCTGCTGCCCGGCGACCGCCTCGTGAGCATGAACGGCACCGCGATCACGTCGTGGGAGCAGGCCACCGGGCTGATCCGCGAGGCGGCGGGGAAGCAGCTCGCCATCGTCGTCGAGCGCGACGGCGACACCCTCACCCTCGACGCCGAGCCGCTGCTCACCGAACGCTACGTCTACGACGACCTGAACGAGATCAAGACCGACTCGAACGGTGACTCGGTCACGGAGAAGGTCGGCTTCCTCGGGATCGGTCCGGCTACGGAGGTCGTGCAGCAGCCGGTCACCGCGGTGCTCCCGGCCGTCGGCGACAACATCTACCGGGTCGGCCACCTGATCCTCAACCTCCCGCAGCGCCTGGTCGACGTCACCCAGGCCGCCTTCGGAACCGACGAGCGCGACCCCAACGGCCCGATCAGCGTCGTCGGCGTGGGCCGCCTCGCCGGTGAGATCTCCAGCCTCGACACGATCCCCGTCGTCGACAAGGTGTCCGGGCTCATCGGCCTGCTCGCCTCGCTCAATATCGCGCTCTTCGTATTCAACCTCGTGCCGCTGATGCCGCTCGACGGCGGGCACGTCGCCGGCGCGCTCTGGGAGGGCCTGCGCCGCCGCATCGCCAAGCTCTTCGGCCGCAAGGACCCGGGGCCCGTCGACATCGCCAAGCTGGTGCCGCTCACCCTCGCGGTGGTCGTCCTGCTCTCCTGCATGAGCGGACTGCTGATCTACGCCGACATCGTCAAACCCATCTCCATCCTGTGAGTGGCGCGCCCGCCCAGCGAACCACCCTCCCGCGAAAGTAGACTCGAACAGTGCCAGCAATAAACCTCGGGCTCCCCAAGGCCCCGAATGTCCTCACTCCCCGTCGCAAGACCCGCCAGATCAAGGTCGGCAAGGTCGGCGTCGGCAGCGAGTCCCAGGTGAGCGTCCAGTCGATGACCACGACGCAGACCACCAACATCAACGCCACCCTGCAGCAGATCGCCGAGCTCACGGCCACCGGCTGCGACATCGTGCGCGTCGCGGTCCCGCACCAGGACGACGCCGACGTGCTGCACATCATCGCCGCGAAGAGCCAGCTGCCGATCATCGCGGACATCCACTTCCAGCCCCGCTACGTCTACTCGGCGATCGACGCCGGAGTCGGCGCGGTGCGCGTGAACCCGGGCAACATCCGCAAGTTCGACGACCAGGTCGGCAAGATCGCCGCCGCCGCCAAGGCCGCGGGCGTATCGATCCGCATCGGGGTGAACGCGGGCTCGCTCGAGCCCAGCCTGCTGCAGAAGTACGGCAAGGCGACACCCGAGGCGCTCGTCGAGAGCGCCGTCTGGGAGGCCAGCCTCTTCGAGGAGCACGACTTCCACGACTTCAAGATCTCGGTCAAGCACAACGACCCGGTCACCATGGTGAAGGCCTACCGCCTGCTCGCCGAGCGGGGCGACTGGCCGCTGCACCTCGGCGTCACCGAGGCCGGCCCCGAGTTCCAGGGCACCATCAAGAGCGCGACCGCGTTCGGGCTGCTGCTCGGCGAGGGCATCGGCGACACCATCCGTGTCTCGCTCTCCGCGCCCCCCGCTCAGGAGGTCAAGGTCGGCCTTCAGATCCTGCAGTCCCTCGGGCTGCGCGAGCGCAAGCTCGAGATCGTCTCCTGCCCGAGCTGCGGGCGCGCCCAGGTCGACGTCTACAAGCTGGCCAACGACGTCACCGAGGGGCTCGAGAAGATGACGGTGCCGCTGCGCGTCGCCGTGATGGGCTGTGTTGTGAACGGACCGGGCGAGGCCCGCGAGGCCGACCTCGGCGTCGCCAGCGGCAACGGACGTGGCCAGATCTTCGTCAAGGGAGAGGTCATCAAGACCGTTCCCGAGGCCGACATCGTCGCCACCCTCATCGAGGAGGCCAACCGCCTCGCCGCCGAGATGCCCGTCGGCGCCACCGGCTCCCCGGTCGTCGTCACCACCGCGTAGCGGAAGTACGGCCGCCCCGGCGGTGCGCGGTCGCGTCCGCACGCCGCCGGCTCAGTGCGGCGGGTGCACGATCAGCCAGGTGGCGACCGCCGGTGTTGTACGCGAGGCGTTGTGGATGTGATGCGGGTCGGTGCACGGGAAGGTGATCGAGTCGCCCGGTGCGAGCACCATCGTCTCGTTCTCGAACTCGATGGTGAGCTCGCCGGAGGTGACCGTGCCCACCTCGAAGCCCTCGTGCCGCAGTAGCGAGTTCTGCGTGCTCGCCTTCGACAGCGGCGGGTAGACCGACTCGAAGAAGTCGATCCCCGCAACAGGCCCCGGCGAGAGCCGCCGGAACACCACTCCGTCGTCGAGCAGCACGGGCGGCACCTGGCTCTGCCGGGTGAGCACGCGCCCCACCCGGTCGACCGGCAGGGGCACCGTCGCGCTGCCCGCCGCCTCGAACACCTCCGACAACGGGACGTCGAGCGCCGAGACCATCGCGATCAGCCGGTTCACGGAGGGCTGCATCAGACCGCGCTCGATCTGCGACACCGCGCTCGGCGTGATGCCGAGCTCTTTGGCGAGGCTCCGCAGCGAGCGACCGGATGCCTCGCGCAGCTCGCGCAGGCGTGCGCCGAGTCGCGGGTCCCCGGTCAGCCGGAGATCCGCGGCTGCTGCTGCAGCCGGCAGATGATCGTCGCTCACACTCCAGACTTTACACGCGCGTTACACGACGGAAACCGGCGGGCGGGTGTGCAGCGATAACTTGACACCGTTGTTAAGCGATTCCTTCACACGCCCCGCTCCTTCCGCCCCCCACCGGAGGTCACGATGACCGTCAGCCCCGACACGAAAAGTCCCGATACGACAACGGCACCCCCCGCCCCGCTCACCGGTCCGCACGACGTCGTCGAGGCGGCCGGCCACCCGGCCGGCGACGGCCTCGTCAAGCCGGAGTACGACCCGCGGCTCGCGAACGAGGACCTCGCCCCGCTGAAGAAGCAGGGCTGGAACTCGTACAACATCTTCGCCTTCTGGATGTCCGACGTGCACAGTGTCGGCGGCTACGTCACCGCGGGCAGCCTCTTCGCCCTCGGACTGGCGAGCTGGCAGGTGCTCGTGGCTTTGCTCATCGGCATCGTCATCGTGATGGTCTTCACCAACCTGGTCGCCAAGCCCAGCCAGGTGACGGGCGTTCCGTACCCCGTCATCAACCGGGCGATCTTCGGGGTGCTCGGGGCGAACGTCCCCGCGATCATCCGCGGGCTCATCGCCGTCGCCTGGTACGGCGTGCAGACCTTCCTGGCGTCCGAGGCCCTCATCATCATCTTCCTCAAGTTCCTGCCCGGCTCGGCCGCCCTGTACGACGTGGACCAGTACGGCTTCCTCGGACTGAGCGCGCTCGGCTGGATCTGCTACGCGATCCTCTGGGTCGCGCAGGCCGCCGTCTTCTGGAACGGCATGGAGACGATCCGCCGGTTCATCGACTTCGCCGGCCCCGCCGTCTACGTGGTGATGATCGTGCTCGCCGTGTACCTGGTGACGCAGGCCGGCTGGGAGAACGTGAGTCTCGACCTGTCATCGGGCGAGCCGCTCGACTTCTGGACCACCGTCTCGGTGATGCTCGGAGCGATCGCCCTGGTCGTGTCGTACTTCTCCGGTCCGATGCTCAACTTCGGCGACTTCTCGCGCTACGGCAAGAGTTTCGCGGCGGTCAAGCGCGGCAACCTGCTCGGTCTCCCCGTCAACTTCCTGTTCTTCTCGCTTCTCACGGTGATCACCGCCTCGGCCACCGTGCCGGTCTTCGGTCGGCTCATCACCGACCCGATCCAGACGGTGCGCGAGATCGACACGCCCTTCGCGATCCTGCTCGGCGGCCTCACCTTCGTGATCGCCACCGTCGGCATCAACATCGTCGCGAACTTCATCTCGCCCGCCTTCGACTTCTCCAACGTGGCGCCGCAGAGGATCAGCTGGCGCATGGGCGGCATGATCGCGGCCGTCGGCTCCGTCATCCTCACGCCGTGGAACTGGTACGGCAACGCCGACGCCATCTTCTACAGCCTCGGGATCCTCGGGGCCCTCATCGGTCCGCTGTTCGGAATTCTCATCGCCGGGTACTACGTGGTCGCGAAGCAGCGCGTCTGGGTCGACCAGCTGTTCTCGATGAAGGAGACCGGCCGCTACTGGTACACCCGCGGTTTCAATCCCAACGCGATCTGGGCCACCGTGATCGCCGGGGTACCCGCCGTCGCCTCGGTCGTCGTCCCCAAGCTCCTGCTCGACCTCGGGCTCACCGGGGTGAACGCCACCTGGATCGGCAACTACAGCTGGTTCCTCGGCTGCGGACTGGGCTTCCTCGCCTTCTGGGCACTCGAGCGGGCGAACCCGCGGGTACTCGACACCGCCGAGATCCCGGAGGAGGACGTCGTGACCGGCACGGGCCACACCGGCGCCGTGGAGTCCGAGACCGAGCGCGTGTCCGACGGATCGGTCGCCCTGTAGCCATGCTCCTGCACGTCGTGAACCCCAACACCACCCGGGCGATGACCGACCTCGTCGGCGGCGCCGCCCGGGCGGTGGCCGGGGTCGGCACCCGCATCCTCGCCAGCAATCCCGCCATGGGCCCGGCGTCGATCGAGAGCCACTACGACGAGGCGCTCGCGGTGCCCGGCCTGCTCGCCGAGATCGCCGCGGGGGAGCGGGCCGGCGCCGAGCGTCCGGACGGCTACGTCGTCGCCTGTTTCGGCGACCCGGGCCTCGACGCCGCCCGCGAGCTGGCGGCCGGACCCGTTGTGGGCATCGCCGAGGCCGCGATGCACGCCGCCGTGATGCTCGGCCGCAGCTTCAGCGTCGTCACCACCCTCTCGCGCACCACCGGCCGCGCCCGCGACCTCGCGAACCACTACGGATTCGGCGACCGCTGCGCCTCGGTACTCGCCTGCGACGTCCCCGTGCTCGAGCTCGACGACCCCGCCTCCGGCGCCGCCCGGCTGGTGGAGGACCTTGCGCGGCAGGCGATCGACGACGACGGCGCCGACTCCATCGTGCTCGGCTGCGCGGGCATGGCCGCCTTCTGCCGGCGGCTGAGCGGCCGCCTCGGGGTGCCCGTCATCGACGGGGTCTCAGCCGCGACGCTGATGGTGGAATCCCTCGTGCGGATGCGCCTGAGCACGAGCACGCGCGACGAGTTCGCGCGTCCGCTGCCCAAGCGCTACTCCGGCCTCCTCGAGTCCTTCGAGCTGGATCGCGCACCCCTCCCAGCGAGAGCGACCTAGAATCGTCGGGTGTCTACTCGTCTTTCGCAGCTCTTCGTCCGCACCCTCCGTGAAGACCCCGTCGATGCCGAGGTCGCGAGCCATCGCCTCCTCGTGCGCGCCGGCTACATCCGCCGCCAGGCGCCGGGCATCTACGCCTGGCTCCCGCTCGGACTGAAGGTCAAGCGCAAGATCGAGGCGATCGTGCGCGAGGAGATGGCGGCCGCGGGCGCCCAGGAGGTCCACTTCCCCGGACTCCTGCCCCGCGAGGCCTACGAGACCACGGGCCGCTGGACCGAGTACGGCGACAACCTCTTCCGCCTGCAGGACCGCAAGGGCGCCGACTACCTGCTCGCCCCCACCCACGAGGAGGTCTTCACCCTGCTCGTGAAGGATCTCTACAGCTCCTACAAAGACCTCCCGCTGTCGATCTACCAGATCCAGGACAAGTACCGCGACGAGGCCCGCTCGCGCGGTGGCCTCCTGCGCGGCCGCGAGTTCACCATGAAGGACGCCTACAGCTTCGACCACACCGACGCCGGGCTCGACCTCAGCTACCAGGCCCAGCGCGACGCCTACGAGCGCATCTTCGCCCGTCTCGGTCTCGACTACGTGATTGTGAAAGCGGATGCCGGCGCCATGGGCGGCAGCCGCTCGGAGGAGTTCCTGCACCCGACCCCCGTCGGCGAGGACACCTTCGTGCGGAGCGAGAACGGCTACGCCGCGAACGTCGAGGCCTTCACCACCGTCGTCCCGGAGGCGCTCCCGATCGAGGGCCTCCCGGAAGCGCGCGTCTTCGACTCGCCGAACACCCCCACCATCCAGACCCTGGTCGACCTCGCCAACGCCGAGCAGCCCCGCGACGACCGTCCGTGGACCGCCGCGGACACGCTCAAGAACGTCGTGCTCGCACTCACCCACCTCGACGGAACCCGCGAGCTCGTGGTGATCGGCCTGCCCGGCGACCGCGACGTCGACCTCAAGCGCGTCGAGGTGGCGTTCGCTCCCGCGGAGGTCGATGCCGCCAACGAGGGCGACTTCGCCAAGAACACCGACCTGGTCAAGGGCTATATCGGACCCTGGTCGCCGCTCGGCCCGGTTCTCGGCGAGGAGTCGGCCACCAGCATCCGCTACCTGCTCGACCCGCGCGTCGTCGACGGCACGCAGTGGATCACCGGTGCGAACGAAGACCAGAAGCACGTGCTCGGCCTCGTCGCCGGACGCGACTTCACCGCCGACGGTTTCATCGAGGCCTCCGACGTGCGCGCCGGCGACCCGGCGCCCGACGGCTCGGGCCCGGTCGAGCTCGCCCGCGGCATGGAGATCGGCCACGTCTTCCAGCTCGGACGCAAGTACGCGGAGGCCCTCGGCCTCAAGGTCCTCGACGAGAACGGCAAGCTCGTCACCGTCACGATGGGCTCCTACGGCATCGGCATCACCCGCGTGATGGCGGTCATCGCCGAGAGCACCAACGACGGCAAGGGCCTGCTCTGGCCCGCCAACGTGAGCCCCTTCGACGTGCACGTGGTCGCGGCCGGCAAGGAGCCGGTGGTCTGGGAGACCGCGGAGGCCCTCGTCGCCGCGCTCGAGGCCAGCGGCAGGGACGTGCTCTTCGACGACCGCCCCAAGGTCTCGCCCGGGGTCAAGTTCGGAGACGCCGAGCTGCTCGGAGTGCCGCTCATCGTGATCGTGGGCCGCGGCGCCGTCGACGGCACCGTCGAGCTCTGGGACCGCCGCAGCAACGAGCGCACCCCGTTCAGCGTCGCCGAGCTGGTCGCGAAGCTGGGCGCATGACGCGCATCACGCCGGACGAGCTCGAGCGGGCGCAGGGGATCCTGCGCACCATCACCGCCTCCTACGACCACACGGTCGTCGGGCAGGCGGGCCTGCGCTCGAGCCTGATGATCGCGCTGATGACCGGCGGGCACATCCTGCTGGAGAGCGTGCCGGGACTCGCCAAGACCACCGCGGCCAAGGCCCTCGCCGACGCCGTGAGCGCGAGCTTCAAGCGCATCCAGTGCACCCCCGACCTGCTGCCCAGCGACATCATCGGCAGCCAGGTGTTCGACTACGCCACCTCGAGCTTCTCCACCCAGCTCGGCCCGGTGCACGCGAACTTCGTGCTGCTCGACGAGATCAACCGCTCCAGCGCGAAGACCCAGAGCGCGATGCTCGAGGCCATGCAGGAGCGCCAGACCACCATCGGCGGGGAGATCTTCCCGCTGCCGCACCCCTTCCTGGTGCTCGCCACGCAGAACCCCATCGAGCAGGAGGGCACCTACCACCTGCCCGAGGCGCAGCTCGACCGCTTCCTGCTCAAGGAGGTGCTCGACTACCCGGCCTTCGCCGAGGAGATCGAGATCCTCGGCCGCCTCGAGGCGGGCGTCTACGACGACGCGGACGACTCGACCGACGTGCACCCGCCCACCGTCAGCATCGACGACGTGCTGTTCCTGCAGTCGGTGACCAAGCGCGTCTTCCTCGACGACTCGATCACCAACTACATCGTCTCCGCGGTGTACGTCACGCGTCACGCCGAGCAGTACATCGGCGAGAAGCTCGCGGGCTGCATCGAGTACGGCGCCAGCCCGCGCGCCAGCATCGCCTTCAGCAAGGCCGCCCGCGCGCTCGCGCTGCTGAGCGGCCGCGACCACGTCGTCCCCGACGACGTGAAGGCGCTGCGCCACGTGGTGCTCCGGCACCGCATCATCCTCAACTTCGAGGCGATCGCCGACAGCGTCGTCCCGGAGACCATCATCGACGCGGTGTTCGACGCCGTGCAGGCGCCCTAGCCGCGTGGGACTGCCACCGCTGTGACCAGCCTGCTGCGTCGCGTCAAGACGACACTCTCGATCCGCGCCCACCGCAGGGTGCGCGGGCTCCTCGAGGGCGAGTACACCTCGATCTTCCACGGTCGCAGCATGGAGTTCGACGACCTCCGGCCGTACGTGGCGGGCGACGAGGTGCGCGACATCGACTGGAAGGCCACGGCCCGGCTGGGCGCGCCGATGACCAAGCGCTTCATCGCCTCGCGCAAGCACACGGTGCTGGTGATCGCCGACACCGGTCGCAACATGGCCGCCCTCGCCGAGCACGGCGAGAGCAAACGCGACCTCGCGGTGCTCGCGGCAGGCACCATCGGCTACCTCGCGGTGCGCCACGGCGACCGCGTCGCGATGGTCGCCGGGGACGTCGACCACACCGTCTTCGTCGAGCCGGCCTCCACCGAGGCCCACCTCGAGCGCATGCTGCAGAAGATCGATTCCAGCACACGAGCGGATGCCGGGGCCAGCAACCTGACGAAGCAGCTGGAATACGCCGCGAAGGCCTTCCGCCGCCGCATGATCGTCTTCGTCATCGCCGACGACCGCGAGCTCGACGCGGCGGAGGAGCGCCTGGTGCGACGCCTCTGCGTGCAGCACGAGGTGCTCTGGCTGCGCATCGGCGATGCCGACCTGATGCGCTCGGAGTGGAGCGCGAGCGGGATGCACGACGTGCACGACTCCGCCGTCATCCCCGCCTTCGTGCGCGACGACCCCGCGCTGCGGGCCGAGTTCGCGGCCGCGGTCGCCGAGCGCGCCTCCCGCGCCGAAGACGTCTTCGACTCCTTCGCCGTCAGCAGCCAGCGGGTCGGCCGGGAGTCCGAGGTCGTTCCGGGACTCTTCCGGCTGCTGGAGGTGCACCGTCATGCCCGCCGCTGAACCGATGGGCGCCGACCTGCTCGGCGCATCCGCTTCGACACTCGCCGCGCTCGAGGGCGACTACTTCCCTCCCGTGCACTACTCGCCGTCCTGGCTGCTCCTCGTTGTGCTGATCCTCGTGGTGATCGTGGCCTGGGTGGTCTTCGTGCTGGTGCTCACCCGTCGCCGCGGGACGCCGGTGTACTCCCCGCAGCCGCTGCCGGGAATCACGCCGGGCGTGCGCGAGGGGTACCTGGCGTCGATCGACGACGTCGGGAGGCGCTACGCGGCCGGTGCCGTCGGCTTCAGCGACGCACACCACGAGCTCAGCGCGCTGGTGCGGGCGTTCGCGGCCCAGGCCCGCGGAATCCGCGCGCAGTACATGACCCTCGACGACCTGCGCCGCACCCCGCACGCCGACCTCGCCCACACCATCGAGCAGCTCTATCCGGGAGCCTTCAGCGGCGAGACGGCGGGCAGCATCGACGACGCGACGGCCCGGGCCAGTGAGCTGGTGCGCAGATGGAACTGATCTTCTGGTGGGCGCCGATCGTCTGGGTGCTGCTGATCGGCGCCGCGGCGGGCCTCGTGCTTCTCGCACGCCGTCGTCGGCGCGCCCGCAGCCGGGAGTCGCTGCCGATCGCCCACCGCGACCGGCTGACCGCGCTCCCCGGCTACGCGCGTGCCCTGCGGCGCTACCGCACGCTGCTGCTCGGCCTCGTGGCGAGTGTGCTGGTGCTGCTGATCGCGGCCGTCGCCCTCACCGCGCGTCCGGCCGCCGTCACCACGGTGCAGCCGGAGCTGCGCAACCGCGACATCGTGCTCTGCCTCGACATCTCCGGATCGATGGTCGAGTACGACAAGGAGGTGCTCGACGTCTTCGGCGAGCTGGCGCAGGAGTTCACCGGTGAGCGCATCAGTCTCGTGATCTTCAACGCCTCGGCCGTCACCCGCTTCCCGCTCACCAGCGACTACGACTACATCGAGAAGCAGTTCGCCGACCTGCGCGCCGAGTTCGACTCCGAGGATTCCGAGTTCTACAGCGGCACCCTCTTCGGCAACGGCTCGTCGCTGGTCAGCGACGGCCTCGCGTCCTGCGCCGTGCGCTTCGACTCGCCGGACACCGACCGCAGCCGCTCGGTGATCCTCGTCACCGACAACGTGATCGCGGGCGAGCCGATCTTCACCCTCTCGCAGGCGGGGGAGCTCGCCACCGAGCTCGGCGTGCGGGTCTACGGCATCAATCCGGGCGACACCGAGGCCAAGGGCTACCTGTCCGACCTCGCCGACGAGTTCCGCGGCGTGGTCGAGGCGACGGGCGGCGCCTACTTCGCCCTCGACGACCCCGACACGATCCCGTCGATCGTCGACGAGATCACCGCGCAGCAGGCCGCCCTGCTCGCCGGGGATCCGCAGGCCGTGCTCGAGGACCAGCCGGCGCCGTGGGTGCTGCTGGCCTTCGCCGGGCTGGCCGCGCTGGTCGTGCTGGCCTGGAGGGTGCGCCGATGACCACCCTCGACCCCGTGCTGCCCCTCGCCCTGCTGCTGCCGCTCACCGCCGTGCTCGCCGCCTTCGTGCTCTGGCGGCTCGTCGCCGAGCCCCGCGCCCGGCTGGCCTGGGCGCTGCGTCTTCTCGCCGTGCTGCTGCTCCTGGTCGTCGCGCTGCGGCCGGTGATCCCGGCGGAGGTCGACCAGCGCCCGACCAGCTCCGGGGGGCTCGAGGTCTACATCGCGGTCGACACCACCAGCAGTATGGCCGCGGAGGACTGGAACGGCGGGGCGGATGCGGACACCCGGCTCGACGGGGTCAAGGCCGACATCGCGGAGATGGTCGCCGGGCTGCCCGGTGCGGGGTTCTCCCTCATCACCTTCGACGGCGAGGCCGTGCAGCGTGTACCGCTGACCTCCGACGGGAGCGCGCTGCTCTCGGCGAGCGACGTGCTCACCCAGGAGATCACGACCTACTCCCGCGGCAGCGACATCGCCGAGCCGGTGGAGCTGCTCACCGGCATCCTCGGCTCGGCCGCCGAGGAGAACCCCGACCAGCAGCGCGTGCTCTTCTACCTCGGCGACGGCGAGCAGACCGTCGGCTCCGATCCGGGGTCGTTCGCCGACCTCGCCCAGTACCTCAGCGGAGGGGCCGTGCTCGGCTACGGGACGACCGAGGGCGCGGGGATGCGCCAGTTCAGCGGGTTCAGCAACCCCTTCGGCGACGAGGAGGAGCTTCCGGACTTCATCCAGGACTACAGCTCCGGATCCCCGGAACCGGCGGTCTCCCGCATCGACGAGGACAACCTCCGCGCCGTCGCCGAGCAGCTCGGCGTCTCCTACAGCCACCGCTCGGCGACGACCGGCATCGACTCCCTGCTCGGCGACCTCGACGTCGGCGACGTCACCGTCACCGACGGCAGCGAGACCTCGGCCGTGGAGTTCTACTGGATCCCGGCGGCGCTGCTCGGCCTCCTCGCCCTGGTCGAGCTGGCGAGGCTGAGCGGCGTGCTGGTCGAGCTGCGCGGCGCCCTCCGCGGCGCGGCCACCACCACGAGAGGAGGCCGGGAATGACCAATACCGCCCTCACCCGGACCCGGCTCAGGCGCCGGCTCAAGTACCTGCTGTTCTCGCTCCCGGTGGTCGTCGCGCTGCTCGTCGTGGCGGGAATGATCGTGGGTCCCTATACGACCAACGAGTCCGCGGTGCGCTCGTACGAGTCCGGCGACTTCGACGGCAGCGGGGAGCAGTCGTCACGGCTGCTCGAGGGCAATCTGCTCGAGGACTGGGTGCCGTGGTTCAACCGCGGCAACGCCCTCGCCGCGCAGGAGGAGTACACCGCGGCCATCGACGACTTCGAGCGCGCGCTGGAACTCGCACCGCAGGAGCGCGCCTGCGACGTGCGGGTGAACCTCGCGCTCAGCTGGGAGCGGCTCGGCGACATCTACATCGCGGGCGGCTTCAACCAGGGCGCCATCAACCTCTACGAGGCGGCGAAGGCCGTGATCGCCGAGGGCGACGGCTGCGACCGCGACGAGCCGTCGGGGGAGCAGCTCGACGTGGCGGGACCGCGCGTGCAGGCCAAGATCGACGAGGCCCAGCAGCGCAAGGACGAAGCGGACGCCCAGAACGGCGACCAGCCGGGCGGACTCGAGGAGCAGCTCGACCAGCTCGGAGAGCAGGAGCAGCAGGGCGCGCAGGAGAAGGCCGACGGCGATTCCGCCGAGCGGGGCCAGGGCGACGGGCAGCCCGACTCCACCCAGAAGCAGTGGTAGCCGCGCGAGGGCGTCGCGTGCGGTAACTTAGACTCTAGGATTCGCCCTCACCAGTGGCGAACCTAACAAATACCTGAATAGTGGAGGCCCTCAGTGGACATCGATCTGAGCGTGCTGCGTCTCTTGGAACGAGAGCGCGAGATTCCGTTCGAGGAACTCGTGGGCATCATCGAACAGGCCATTCTTACGGCCTACCTCAAGCACTCCGAAGAGAGTGAGCAGACCCCGAGCGACACGCTGCCCAGCCAGGCACGCGTGCACCTCGACCGCAAGACCGGACACGTCAGCGTGTTCGTCGCCGAGCGCGACGACGAGGGGAACGTCGTCGGCGAGGCGGAGGACAGCCCGAGCGACTTCGGTCGCATCGCGGCATTCGCCGCCAAGCAGGTTATCAACCAGCGCCTGCGCGACATCGCCGACGAGCACATCCTCGGCGAGTTCAAGGGGCGCGAGGGCGACATCGTCGCCGGCGTCATCCAGCAGGGGCCCAACCCCCGGATGATCCACGTCGACCTCGGCACCGTCGAGGCGATCCTGCCTCCCGAGGAGCAGGTGCCGAGCGAGACCTACAAGCACGGCGCCCGCATCCGCGTCTACGTCACGAGCGTCGCCAAGGGGGCGAAGGGCCCGCAGATCACCGTGAGCCGCACGCACCCGGCGCTCGTCCGCAAGCTCTTCGCACTCGAGGTGCCGGAGATCGCCAGCGGCCTGGTGGAGATCACCTCCCTCGCCCGCGAGGCCGGTCACCGCACCAAGATGGCGGTGCGCGCCACGGAGGCGGGCATCAACGCCAAGGGATCGTGCATCGGCGAGCTCGGCCAGCGTGTGCGCGCCGTGTCGGCGGAGCTGAACGAGGAGAAGATCGACATCGTCGACTACTCCGAGAACCTCTCCACCTTCGTCGCCAACGCGCTCTCGCCCGCCCGGGTCACGAGCGCCTTCGTGATCGACGAGGCGACGAAGGCGGTCCGGGCACTCGTTCCCGACTACCAGCTGTCGCTCGCGATCGGCAAGGAGGGCCAGAACGCCCGCCTCGCCGCGAAGCTGACCGGCGCGCGGATCGACATCCAGCCCGATTCGATCCTCGAAGACAACTGATCGAGCAGTCGTTTCCCGAGCCTGTCGAAGCCCCGCTTCGACAGGCTCGGGCAATGAGGGGGTAGTATGGAACCCGTTAGAACTTGCCTCGGCTGCCGTTCGCGCGCCGAACGATCCTCTCTTTTGCGGGTGGTTGTGCGTGCAGGCGTCGTCACCGCTGATCCATCAGCGGTGCTTCCCGGCCGAGGTGCGTGGGTTCATCCCACGGTTCAGTGCGTAGAAGCCTCAGTGAAGCGCAAGGCCTTCGGCCGGGCGTTTCGTTCGAGTGTCACGGTCGATACCGTGCAGCTGTGCGCAATAGCGACTACGTACACAGGCGGGATCCCCGGTGGATCCCATGAAGAACAGGCTGATTGACCTATGGACAACTAATGAGCGGCTCGAAATGAGTTCCGTCCACTAATGGTCTGCCCCTGTCCGGGTGCAGACCCAGACAGGAGAATTGTGGCTGCCAAACCACGCGTACACGAAATCGCCGCCGAACTCGGCGTCGACAGCAAGATCGCCCTCGACAAGCTCAAAGAAATGGGCGAATACGTCAAGGGCCCGTCGTCCAGCATCGAACCCCCCGTCGCGCGCCGCCTGAAGGCTGCGCTCGAGGCCGCCGGCGTCAAGCCGGCTGCAGCCGCGCCCAGCGCGCCGAAGCCGCCGGTCAAGGCCGCGGCCCCGCGCCCCGCAGCACCCAAGCCCCCTGTCTCCGAGGCGCCTCCGGTCGTCGAGGAGGCTCCCGTGGCCGCCGAGCCCGTCGTCCAGGCGCCGGCTCCGCTGACCGTTGCGGAGCGCCAGGCCCAGGCCGAGGCAGCCGCTGCCGCAGCGAAGGCCACTCCCGCGGCTCCCGCAGAGGGTGCGGCTCCGGCCGCTCCCGGCAAGCCGGGCGCCTCGAGCATCCCGCGTCCCGGACAGCCCCGCCCGGGCAACAACCCCTTCGGTTCCAACCAGGGCATGCAGCGTCCCGGCGCGGCACGTCCCGGCAACAACCCCTTCGCCAGCAACCAGGGCATGCAGCGTCCCGGCGCGGCCACTCCCGGCGCGCCGTCCAGCACGCCCGGGATCCCGCGTCCCGGTGCACCGCGTCCGGGCGCTCCCCGTCCGGGTGGACCCGGCCAGGGCGCACGCCCGGCGTCCTTCGGAGCACGTCCGGCAGGCGCCGGCCGTCCCGGTGGTGCCGGCGGCGCACGTCCCGCCGGTGGCGGCTTCCGTCCCGGCGGAGCTCCCGGTGGAGCACCCGGAACCCCTGGCTCGAACTTCGGCCCCAACCGCCCCGCGGGCGGCGGCGGTCGCGGTCGCGGTCCCGGTGGTGGAACCGCGGGTGCGTTCGGCCGTGGTGGCGGAAAGAGCAAGGCCCGCAAGTCGAAGCGCACGAAGCGCGCCGAGTTCGAGCTTCGCGAAGCCCCGTCGCTCGGAGGCGTCAGCGTTCCCCGTGGTGACGGCTCGACGGTCATCCGTCTCCGTCGCGGCGCGTCCATCACGGACTTCGCCGACAAGATCGACACCAGCCCCGGAAACCTCGTCACCGTGCTGTTCCACCTCGGACAGATGGCGACGGCGACCGAGTCCCTCGACGAGGCCACCTTCGGCATCCTCGGCGACGAGCTCGGCTTCAAGATCGACATGGTCTCGCCGGAAGACGAGGACCGCGAGCTGCTGAGCGCCTTCGACATCGACCTCGACCAGGAGCTGGAAGACGAAGACGACGAGGATCTCGTCGTGCGTCCCCCCGTCGTCACGGTCATGGGTCACGTCGACCACGGAAAGACCCGCCTTCTCGATGCGATCCGCAACGCGAACGTGGTCGCCTCCGAGGCCGGCGGCATCACGCAGCACATCGGCGCCTACCAGGTCGAGGCCATGCACGAGGGCATCGACCGCAAGATCACCTTCATCGACACACCGGGCCACGAGGCGTTCACCGCCATGCGCGCCCGTGGTGCCCAGGTCACCGACATCGCGGTTCTCGTGGTGGCGGCGGACGACGGCATCATGCCGCAGACGGTTGAGGCTCTCAACCACGCGCAGGCAGCCGGCGTCCCGATCGTGGTCGCGGTGAACAAGATCGACAAGGTCGGTGCGAACCCGGCCAAGGTGCGCCAGCAGCTCACCGAGTTCGGTCTGGTCGCAGAGGAGTACGGCGGAGACACGATGTTCGTCGACGTCTCGGCGCTCAACAACATCGGCATCGACAAGCTGCTCGACGCGATCCTGCTCACCGCAGACGCCGGGCTCGACATGCGTGCGAACCCGAACAAGGACGCCCGCGGTGTCTCCATCGAGGCGAAGCTCGACAAGGGCCGCGGTGCTGTCGCCACCGTGCTCATCCAGTCGGGAACGCTCGAGGTCGGAGACCCCATCGTCTCCGGTACCGCGTACGGACGAGTCCGCGCCATGTTCGACGAGAACGGCAACTCGGTCGAGTTCGCCACTCCCGCCCGCCCGGTCGCGGTGCTCGGACTCACGTCCGTTCCCCGTGCAGGCGACACGTTCCTGGTCACCGACGACGACCGCACCGCCCGCCAGATCGCCGAGAAGCGCGAGGCAGCGGAGCGCAACGCACTGCTCGCCCGCAGCCGCAAGCGCATCAGCCTCGAGGACTTCACCAAGGCCCTCGAAGACGGCAAGGTCGAGTCGCTCAACCTCATCATCAAGGGTGACGTCTCCGGTGCCGTCGAGGCACTCGAGGAGTCGCTGCTCAAGATCGAGGTCGACGAGTCGGTGCAGCTGCGCATCATCCACCGCGGTGTCGGTGCTGTCACGGAGAGCGACGTCAACCTCGCCACCGTCGACAACGCCATCATCATCGGCTTCAACGTGCGCCCCGACCCGAAGGCGCGCGACCGCGCGTCCCGCGAGGGTGTCGATGTCCGGTTCTACTCGGTCATCTACGCCGCACTCGAAGACGTGGAGAACGCCCTCAAGGGAATGCTCAAGCCGGAGTTCGAAGAGGTCCAGTCGGGCGTCGCCGAGATCCGCGAGGTCTTCCGCTCCTCCAAGTTCGGCAACGTCGCAGGTGTCGTCGTGCGCTCCGGTACGATCACCCGCAACGCCAAGGCGCGCGTCATCCGCGAGGGTGTCGTCGTCGGGGACAACCTGGCCATCGAGTCGCTGCGTCGATTCAAGGATGACGTCACCGAGGTCCGCACGGACTTCGAGGCCGGCATCGGGCTCGGCAAGTTCAACGACATCCAGATCGGCGACGAGATCGAGACGATCGAGATGAAGGAGAAGCCCCGCGTCTGACGACACGGACTTCACCTCACCTGAGTGAATTGAACGATCACCGATTGGGCGGGCCGGAAACGGCCCGTCCAATCGGTGCCTTAACAGCACCGACCACAAGCTCAAGGAGAATCCCATGGCCGACCAGGCACGCGCCGCCAAGATGGCGGACCGCATCAAGGTGATCATCGCCAAGACACTCGAACGCGGCGTCAAAGACCCCCGCCTCGGGTTCGTCACCATCACCGACGTGCGCGTCACCGGAGACCTCCAGCACGCCTCCGTCTTCTACACGGTCTACGGCTCCGACGAGGAGCGCGCCGACACCGCCGCCGCGCTCAAGTCGGCCACCGGCATGATCCGCAGCGAGGTCGGCAAGAACATCACCGCGCGGCTCACGCCGAGCATCGAGTTCATCGCCGACGGGATCCCCGAGAACGCGGCGCTGATCGAGTCGCTGCTGAACGAGGCGCGCAGCCGCGACGCGGAGTCGGAGACCCTCGCCAAGACCGCGCAGTACGCCGGCGACGAGGACCCCTACGTGAAGCCCCGCGTCTACGTCGAGGAGGACGAGGACACCGACCCCGACAACGACGGCGAGTTCGACGAGGACGCCTCCTTCGAGTCGGGCCCCCGCCCGTAGCTCAGCCCGGCAACTCGTAGCCGCCGGCGGCGCTCACCACGAGCCCGTCGGCGAGCAGGCCGTCCAGCGCGCGCTCGCGCTGCTCGTCGAGCGCCCAGACGGAGCGCACCTCGGCGGCGGTGACCGGCATGTCGCTGGCCCGCAGCTCGGCGAGGATGAGGCCGCGCACCTGGCGGTCGCTGCCGGCGAACTTCTTCTGCACCGGCGCCCGCTTGCCCTCGAAGGCCGGGTATCCGGCCGCACGCCAGGCGCACTGCGCCGCGATCGGGCACGCGCCGCACTTCGGGGAGCGGGCGGTGCAGACCAGCGCACCCAGCTCCATGATCCCCGCATTGGCGAGCCGCGCATCCGCTACCGACTCGGGCAGAACCGCCTCCATGTCGTCGAGGTCGCGCCGGTGCGCGGCCGACGGCTCCGCCCGCCCGTGCACCGCGCGCGCGAGCACTCGGCGGATATTGATGTCGACGACCGGATGCCTGTGGCCGTAGGCGAAGACGGCGACCGCCCGCGCGGTGTAGTCCCCGACACCCGGCAGTGCCAGCAGCGAGGGGACATCCTCGGGCACCACGCCGCCGTGCCGCTCGGTGATCGCCACGGCGGCCGCGTGCAGGTTGAGCGCGCGCCGCGGGTAGCCGAGGCTCGCCCAGGCGCGCACCGCCTCGCCGGACGGCGCCGCGGCGAGGTCGGCGGGCGTGGGCCAGCGCTCGAGCCACTCCTCGAGGCGGGGGACGACGCGGACCACCGGCGTCTGCTGCAGCATGAACTCGCTCACCAGCGTTCCCCAGGCCGTGAAGCCCTCGCGCCGCCACGGCAGGTCCCTGCGGTTCTCGGCGAACCAGTCGATGACGGCGGGCGCGATACTCACCCGACGATCCTAATCTCAGCGGTACCACCCTCCGGCGAGCGGGCGGGGATGCGAGTGCATAGGCTGAGGTCATGACTCGCTGGGTACCGCAGAAGAAGGACGTTCTCGCCTCGCTCGCCGAGGAGTACCTGCACAACTACGGGCGCGGGCGCACGATCCTCGCCGTGGACGGTGCCGACCTCGTGGCGACCTCCTCGTTCGCAGACGACCTCGCGACCGCGATGCGCGCCGGCGGCACCACGGTGTTCCGGGCATCGCTCCGCGACTTCCTGCGCCCGCGCTTCGAGCGCTCGCTCATCAGGGACTCCCTCGGCACCGACACCGGCGTGACCGACCCCGCCGAACTCGTCTACCGCGCGGCCTACGACTACCCGGCATTCCGTCGCGTGCTGGTCGACCCCTTCCGTATGGGAGGGAGCACCGGGTTCGTCCCCGCCTTCTTCGACGCGCAGCGCGACGCCCCCGTGGAGCCGACCTGGCTCACCGGCCCGGCCGACGCGGTGCTCGTCGTCGATGGCGAGTTCGCGAACCGCCCGGAGCTGCGCGGACTCTGGAACTACTCGATCTACCTCGACGACCCCAACATCGACCTGCGCGGTCCGCAGGCGCTCTACCGTGCGGAGTCCTCCCCGCGCACCACCGCGGTCGCGATCGTCGACAACACCTTCCCGGAGACGCCGCGCCGACGGTTCGCCGACAGCTGCTGAGCCGCCGAGGGTCGTGACTACTCGGCCGGCTCCGCGGTGACGACCCGCGCCACGACCACCTCGGGCACAACGAAGGCCCTGCTGGTCTCCACCTCGTGCACGAGCCGCACGATCAGCGCGTTCACCGGCGTGGGCACGCCGGCGCGCTCGCCCGCGGCCACCACGGCGCCGTTGAGGTAGTCGACCTCGGTGGGCTGACCTCGGCGGATGCTCTGCAGTGTCGAACCCGGATTCGGCGTGCGTCCCATGCGCCGCCGCATCACTCGTGGCAGCGCCTCGGCCGCCCAGAGCGGGGCGGCCTCGAAGACGCGCAGCAGCGGATCGCTCAGGCCGCCGAGCGGCGCGAAGCGCACACCGAGGGCGCGCGCGACACGCACGTTCTCGCGCATGCTGAGGGTGAGCACCCGGCGGAGTCCGCGGTGGGCGATCACCTCCTGCACGCTCAGTCCGGTGACGGCGGGGAGTGCGTTCACCTGATTGACGACGAGCTTCGACCACTGGGCGGAGGCGAAGTCGCGGCTGAGCTCCACCGGCAGCACGGCGCCGAGCACCCGGGCCATCGCCGACGCGGCCTCGTCGCGGCCGATCCACAGCGGTCCGGCCGTGGTCACGGTCACCTGGCCGGCGGAGAGGTAGGAGGCGGCGAACATCGCGAGGCCGCCGACGACGGGGGAGCGCGGAGCGGCCTGCGCCGCCACCTCGATCGCGTCGAGCCCGTTCTGCACCACGAGCACGGGGGCGTCGCCGACGACGGCGAGATTGTCCACGAGGGCGGCGCGGGCATCCTGCGCCTTCGTGGTCACGATCACCAGCTCGGCGGGGGCGCTCAGCAGCTCGCCCGCATCGACGCGGGCGGTGTGCTCGCCCCAGGCGCCGCGCAGCCGGATACCGTGCTCGCGGATCGCGGCCAGGTGGGTGCCGCGGGCGGTCACCTGCACCTCGTGGCCGCCGCGGTGCAGCAGCGCAGCGAGCGCGCCGCCGACGGCTCCCGCCCCGATCACCGCAATACGCATGCATCAACCCTAAGCCGCGCGCCCTGAACGCCCGCCGGTGGCCGCGGCCCGCCCCCCGCTGATGGCATGCTTGTAGGCACGATGAAACCACCCAGCAATCCGGCGAGCGGCATCCTGCTCGTCGACAAGGCGAACGGCCTCACCAGCCACGATGTCGTCGCCCGCACCCGCAAACTCGCCGGAACCCGCAAGATCGGGCACGCCGGAACGCTCGACCCGATGGCGACCGGGCTCCTGGTGCTCGGGATGAACAGCTCGACCCGCCTGCTCACCTTCATCGTCGGCCTCGGCAAGGAGTACTCCGCCACCATCCGGCTCGGCCAGGCCAGCGACACCGACGACGCCGAGGGAACCCTCGGCGCCGTCGTCGACACCTCGGCGGTCACCGACGCCGCCATCGCGGCCGGGATCGCCCACCTCACCGGCGAGATCTCGCAGGTGCCGAGCACCTTCAGCGCCATCAAGGTCGACGGCAGGAGGGCGTACGCGCTCGCCCGTGCCGGCGAGGAGGTGGAGCTGAAATCGCGGACCGTCACCATCTCGGCGTTCGACGTCCTCGAGACCCGGCGCGGGGCATCCGCCGACGGCTTCATCGACCTCGACGTGCGCGTCGAGTGCTCGAGCGGAACCTACATCCGGGCACTCGCCCGCGACCTCGGCACCGCTCTCGGCGTCGGCGGCCACCTCACCGCGCTGCGGCGCTCGAAGGTGGGACCCTTCGATGTGGCGGATGCGGCGACGCTCGAGAACCTGGTCGTGAACGACCGCCTCGCCTCCCCGGCGAGCGTCGCCACAACCCTGTTCCCGAGCCTCACGCTCGGCGAGCAGGACGTGGTCGACCTCGTGCACGGCAAGCGCCTCACGGTGCCGGAGCCGGAGAACGCCGCACTCGCGGGGGAGACCGGCCCGATCGCCGGCCTCGGCCCGGACGGGCGCCTGGTCGGCCTGCTCGCTGTGACCGGCGCCGGCCCCGCCGGCACCGTGCTGAAGGCGCTGGTCAACTTCCCGACCAGCGAAGTGCTGCCGGAGGAACTGCCGTGATCGAGTGGTTCACCTGGGTCCAGCTCGCCGTCGCCTTCCCGGCCGGCCTGCTCTGCGTTGTGCTCGGACTCGCCGGCAGGAGGCCCGCCGACCTGACCATGGGCGCGCTGGCGCTCGTCGAGGTTCTGCTGCTCGGGCAGGTGGTCGTCTCGATCGTCGCGCCCCTCGCCGGGAACGCCCCGACGGGCAGCGCGCTCGAGTTCTGGGTCTACCTGGTGACCGCCGCGATCATCCCCCCGCTGGCCATCGTGTGGGGACTCGTCGACCGTTCGCGATGGAGCACGGTGACCCTCGGGGTCGCCGCCCTCGCGGTCGGGGTCATGCTCTACCGCATGTATCAGATCTGGTTCGTCCAGGTCGCCTGATCCGTCGCGTAATCTAAGGACAATGACCACCACGACTTCCACGCGTTCGACCGGTCTCGGACGCGTACTCATCGCCGTCTACGGCCTGCTCGCCCTCGCCGCGACCGGACGATCCGTCTTCCAGCTGCTCGACGACTTCGAGAAGGCGCCCGTGGCCTACTCCCTGTCCGCTCTCGCCGCCGTGGTCTACATCCTGGCGACGATCGCGCTGATCGCGCCGGGCAGCCGCTGGTACCGCATCGCGGTGCTCACCATCGGCTTCGAGTTCGTCGGGGTGATCGTGGTCGGGCTGCTCAGCATCTACGACCCGGTGCTCTTCCCGGCGAAGACCGTCTGGTCGGGCTTCGGCAAGGGCTACGGCTATGTGCCGCTCGTGCTGCCCGTCCTCGGCATGATCTGGCTCTACCTGCACCGTCCGAGCGCCGCGAAGGCGGCACCGACCACCAGCGCGGCGGCGTGAGCGTGGAGTTCTACCAGACCCTCGCCGAGGTGCCGGCGGGATTCGGCCCGAGCGCGGTGGCCATCGGCAAGTTCGACGGAGTGCACGCCGGTCACCGCCGCGTGATCGACGAGCTGCTCGCCGTTTCCGCCGAGCGCGCGCTGGTGTCGACGATCGTCACCTTCGACCGCCACCCGCTCCGACTGCTGCGGCCGGAGCTGTGCCCCCCGCCGCTGGTCAGCAACGCGCAGAAGGTGGAGCGCCTGGCGGAGTCGGGTGTCGGTGCCACGCTGATGCTCGCCTTCGACCTGCCCTTCAGCCAGCTGAGCCCCGAGCAGTTCGTGCGCAGCATCCTCGTCGACGCCCTGCAGGCCCGGGTCGTGATGGTCGGCTCCGACTTCCGCTTCGGCGTGCGCGGGAGCGGCACCGTCGAGACCCTCCGCGCGCTCGGCGCCGAGCACGGCTTCGAGGTGCACGTGATCGAGGACGTCGTGGCGCCCCGCGTGGCGACCGCCGAGGTGGCCGAGACCACGCGCCGCGCCTCGTCCACCTGGATCCGCGAGCTGCTCGCCGAGGGCGACGTGGCCGAGGCCGCCGTCGTGCTCGGGCACATCCCGAGCGTGCGCGGTGTCGTCGTCAAGGGCGCGCAGCGCGGCCGCGAGCTCGGCTTCCCCACGGCCAACCTGTCGCCGGGCATGGAGGGCTTCATCCCGCGCGACGGCGTCTACGCCGCCTGGTTCACGGTCGACGGACGCCGATACGGCTCCGCCGTCTCGATCGGCAACAACCCCACCTTCGACGGTGTGCCCGACAAGCAGGTGGAGGCCCACCTGCTCGACGAGGACATCGACCTCTACGGCAAGACGGTGGAGGTCGCGTTCGTCGAGTACATCCGCGGACAGGTCAAGTACTCCACCATCGAGGCCCTGATCGAGCAGATCGCGGACGACGAGGAGAAGGTGCGCGTCATCCTCGGCTACCCGCCGAAGGCATGAGCGGCTCGACCTCCGCGCCGAGCCTCTGGCGCGGGCGCGTCGTGGCGCTCGTCGGGGTGGTCACCGTGGCCTTCAGCCTGCGCACCGCCGTCACCGCGATCTCCCCGATCATCGACGAGATCCGCGGCGACATCCCGATCACCGACGTGGGCATCGGGCTCATCGGCATGCTCCCGCCGATCTTCTTCGCACTCTCCGGATTCCTCGGTCCGCTCGTCTCCCGGCGACTCGGCCTCGAGGGGGCCATCCTCGCCTCGGTCGGGGTGATGATCGTCGGCCACCTCCTGCGCGCGTCCTCCGGCTCCTTCGCCCTGCTGCTCGTGGGCAGCGCGGTCACCCTCGTCGGTGTGGGCATCTGCAATGTGATGCTCCCGCCCGTGGTGAAGCGCTACTTCCCCGACCGCGTGGGGCTGGTCACCGCCGGCTACGCGACCCTCATGTCGGTGAGCACGGCGCTGCCCTCGCTCCTCGCCGTCCCGCTCGCCGACTCGATCGGCTGGCGGTTCTCCCTGGGCATCTGGGCGGCCGTCGCGGGCACGGCGATCGTACCGTGGGTCGTGCTGCTCGGCCGGCACCGCCGGGCGCGCGCTGTCGCCGCCCTCGACGCGTCGACCGCCGTCGAGGCCGCGGACGGCGCCCTCGAACGCCGCCTCTGGCACTCGCCCGTGGCCGTGGCGATCACGATCACCTTCTCGGTGTCCACGCTGAACGTCTACGCGACCTTCGCCTGGCTGCCGCAGATCCTCGTCGACATCGTGGGCTCCACGCCGGGGGAGGCCGGGTCGCTGCTGGCGGTCTACGCGATCGCCGGGCTTCCCGCCTCGATCGTCGCGCCGATCCTCGTCAACCGCCTGCGCAGCCCGGCCCGGGTGATCCTCGCGGGAGTGCTCTTCTTCGTGATCGGCTATCTCGGACTGCTGATCGCCCCGGCGCCGCTCACCGTGCTCTGGGTGCTGCTGATCGGCCTCGGGCCCATCCTGTTCCCGGTCTGCCTCGTGCTGATCAACACCCGCACGCGCACCCACACCGGCTCGGTGGCCCTCAGCGGCTTCGCGCAGGGCATCGGCTACACCATCGGCGCCCTCGGCCCGCTGCTCGTCGGGGTGCTGCACGATGCGAGCGGCGGATGGACCCTGCCGCTGTCGTTCCTGTTGGTCACCTCGTTCGTGGCGATCGTCGGCGCCGTGGTCCTCTCGCGCCCCGGCCTGGTCGAGGACCAGCTCGCCCGGTAGCGGCGACCACGCGCCGTCCCCCGAGAGCCGGTGCAAGCATCCGCTGTATCGCAGAGCTGCCGGCGTCGGAAGCCTGCCCCTCCGCCCGGCGGCGAGGGCGGCGGGGCAATGTTCCGCTGCTGCCGGGGGCTGCGGGCGTCGGAAGTCTGCCCCTCCGCACCCGGGCGGGCCGGAACAGCGGACCAGCCGGCAGTCGCCGCGGCGCTACGCGATCAGGTCGGCGCGGTGCACCAGGGCCGCCGAGCCGATGAGGGGCCCGGCGTCGGAGAGCGACGACGGCACGACCCGCACCTTGGTGACGAAGCCCCAGGCGGAGCGCGCGTCGATCGCCTCGCGGATGTAGTGGAAGAGGTCGGGTGTGACGCGGGAGAAGCCCCCGCCGATCGCCACGATCTCGATGTCGGTGAGGGCGGTCGCGGAGGCGATGGCCTGCCCGATGGCGCGACCGGAGCGCTGCACCGCGGCGATGGCGATCGGGTCGCCCGCGGCGTAGGCGGCCGAGAGGTCCTCCCCGGTGTCGCCGACCCAGCCCTGGCGGTTCGCCCAGGCGACGGTCTTCGGGCCGGAGGCGACCGCCTCGACGCAGCCGGTTCCGCCGCAGAGGCAGGGGTCGTCGAAGCCGCCGACCTCGACGTGGCCGATGTGGCCGGCGTTTCCGGTCGGTCCCGCGATGGCGGAGCCCTGCAGGATCAGCCCGCCGCCGACGCCGGTGGAGACGATCATGCCCATCACGTTGTCGTAGCCGACGGCCGCGCCGACCCAGTGCTCGGCGAGGGTGATGCACTCCCCGTCGACGCGCAGCGTCACGGGGATCCCGGGAACCGCGTTGCTCACCAGCGCCCGCAGGGGGAAGTCCCGCCAGACGGCGAGGTTGAGGGGGGAGACGAGGCCCTCCGCCACCGTGATCGGGCCCGCAGAGCCGATTCCGACGCCCACGAGCGAACCGCCGTCCGGCAGCGCGGCGAGGGCGTCGTGGAGCACACCGAGAACGGCGGCGGCGAGCTCGTCCGAGGTGGAGAGCGGGCCGGTCGGCCGGCGGAAGCGGCTGCCGGCCAGGAGGGCGCCGGTGGCGTCGACGAGGGCCGCCTCGGCCTTGGTGCCGCCGATGTCGATGGCCAGAGCGATACTGCGGCTCCCGGCTAGGTCGATCGTGGTCTCGCCGGGAGTCGTCGTCGTCATGCGCCAATTCTATTGGGCACGCAAGGCCCCCTCCGCGACACGGCTCTCGCAGGCGCGGGGCGTAGCGTGAGCAGCATGTCGACACGAGTACTGGTCACCGGAGCAAGCGGATACATCGGCGGGCGCCTCGTGCCCCGCCTCCTCGAGGCGGGCTACGACGTGCGCGTCGCGGTGCGCAATCCCACCCGGCTGCGGGACTACCCGTGGGCGAACGACGTCGAGATCGTGCGTGCCGACCTGACGGAGGCGGATGAGGTCGCGAGCGCGGTCGAGGGGATCGACGTGCTCTACTACCTGGTGCACGCCATGGGTGCCAAGGGCGACTTCGAGAGCGCCGAGCGCCTCGCCGCGCTGACCGTGGCGGAGGCCGCGAAGGCCGCCGGTGTGACGCGCATCGTCTACCTCGGCGGACTCCACCCGGACGGCGCCCTGAGCCCGCACCTGCGCTCGCGCGCCGAGGTCGGACGCATCCTGCTCGAGTCCGGCGTGCCCACGGTGGCGCTGCAGGCCGGCACGGTGATCGGTTCCGGCTCCGCCTCCTTCGAGATGATCAGGCACCTCACCGAGGTGATCCCGTACATGCCCGCGCCGCGCTGGGTGCGCAACTTCATCCAGCCGATCGCGGTGCGCGACGTGCTGCACTACCTCCTCGGGGCGGCGACCCTGCCGCCCGAGGTGAACCGCACCTTCGACATCGGAGGGCCCGACGTGCTGCGCTACGGGCAGATGATGAACGGCTACGCCGTCGAGGCGGGACTCAAGCAGCGGCCGATCGCGCCCCTGCCGGTGCTCACCCCCTGGCTCGCCTCGCAGTGGGTCAATCTCGTCACCCCGATCCCGCGCTCGCTCGCCGTGCCGATCATCGCCTCGCTGCAGTACGACTGCGTGGTGCGCGAGCACGACATCGACGACTTCGTACCGCCGCCCGAGGGCGGCCTCACCGGCTACCGCCGCTCGGTCACGCTCGCACTGGGCAAGATGCGCTCCGGCGAGGTGGAGACCAGCTGGCAGGACTCCTCGGTCTACGGAGCGCCGAGCGACCCGCTGCCGAGCGACCCCGAGTGGTCGGGGCACACCGTCTACACCGACGACCGCGAGCTGAGCACCACCGCGGCCCCCGAGAAGCTCTGGGAGGTCGTCGAGGGCATCGGCGGCGACAACGGCTGGTACTCCTTCCCGCTCGCCTGGGCGCTGCGCGGCTGGGCCGACAAGGTCGTCGGCGGCGTCGGCCTCCGCCGCGGACGCCGCAACGCCTCACGGCTCGCGATCGGCGAGGCGCTCGACTGGTGGCGCGTCGAGGAGCTCGACCGCGGCAACTTCCTGCGGCTGCGGGCCGAGATGCGCGTGCCGGGACCGGCCTGGCTCGAGCTCACCGTGACACCGGACGGCACGGGCTCGAGGTACCGCCAGCGCGCGGTCTTCTTCCCGAAGGGACTCGGCGGCCGGCTGTACTGGTTCGCGATCCTGCCCTTCCACGGCGTGATCTTCGCCGGGATGGCCCGGGAGATCACCCAGGCGGCCGAGAAGGCGACGCGCACAGCGTCGGTGCACACCGGTTCGTAGCGCCCGCTCGGCGGCCGCCTAGAGCTCGCCGAGCAGCCGTCTGTAGAAGGCGATCCCGCGCCGCCACGTCTCCACGTGCATCCGCTCGTCGACGGCGTGCAGGGTGGCGCGCTCCGCACCCGACATCTCGAAGGGGCTGAAGCGGTAGACGTGGTCGCTGATGGCGGTGAAGTGCCTGCTGTCGCTCGCGCCGAGCATCACGTAGGGCGTCACGATCACCCCGCCGAAGGTCGCTGTCGCCGTGCGGGCGAGCAGCTCCCACGCCGGGCCGGTGGTGGGGGAGACCGGCGACGGCTCCGAGGGGTGGAGCGTCTCGACGAGAACCTGGTCGTCGCGGATCGCCCGCCGCACGTGGCGCACGGCCTCCGCCACCGACGACCCGACCGCGACGCGCACGTTCACGGTCGCCACCGCCCGCTCCGCGAGCACGTTGGCGGCGGCACTGCCCTCCAGCTGCGTCACCGCCTGCGTGGTCCGGATCATCGCATTCGTCTCGTCGCTCAGCCGCGAGAACAGCCTCAGCAGCAGCGGCCCGCTGAGGCGCTGCCGGGTGAAGGCGAGGCGCATCGCCCCGGTCGCGTGCGCCCCGACGGTGCGCAGCATCTCCGCGGTGGTCGGCGAGATGCTGGCGGGGAACGGGCGCCTGCCGAGCCGCACGATCGCGCGGGCGAGTCGCGCCGTCGCCGTGAGCCGCGGGGGAGTGGAGGCGTGGCCGCCCACCTGCTGCACGGTGAGGGTGATCGTCGTGATGCCCTTCTCGCTCACCCCGATCACGGCGCTGGGTGCGGCGACGCCCGGGAAGACGCCCTCGACCACGGCGCCGCCCTCGTCGAGGACCAGTGCGGGGCGGATGCCGCGCTCGCGCAGCGTCGTCACGATCGCGTTCGCGCCGGTGCCGGTGGTCTCCTCGTTGTGCCCGAAGCTCAGGTAGACGTCGTGGCGCGGCCGGTGGCCGGAGAGCACACTCGCCTCCACCGCCTCGAGCACGGCGGCGAGCGCGCCCTTGTCGTCGAGGGTGCCGCGCCCCCAGACCAGGCGCTGTGCGCCCTCGCCGACCAGCTCGGCCGCGAAGGGCGGGTGCGTCCAGCCCTCGTCGCCGGCCGGAACCACGTCGTAGTGGGCCATCAGCACGGCGGGCTCGCCGGGGAGGTCGCCCGGCCAGCGGTAGAGCAGGGAGTGCCCGGCGACGATCTCGCGCTCGAGCACGGAGTGGAGCGCGGGGTAGAGCCCGGGCAGGGCGGCGATGAACCGGTCGAAGACCGCCCAGTCGGTCGTCGACTCGTCGAGGCGCGACACCGTGGGGATGCGGAGCAGCGTCTGGAAACGGCCGAGGGCACTCTCGTCGTCGTGCGGAAGGTGGCTCATTCCACGACTCTAGGGGCACCACGCGGCAGGGCGGGGAAGCTCGCGATCACGAGGCCGTAACCCGGCTCGACTACAGTAGCCCGATGAGCAAAACTGTCCGGAAGACCCCTCGCACGACGGATGTCGCCGCGGTCCCCTCGTCGTGGCCCCGCACTCTCGCGCGCAGCGACGTGATCCTGCACAAGGGCCAGCTCTCCCTCGTCAATTCGCAGCTCACGCCCGGCGAGTCGATGGTGGAGGACCTGCTCTTCATCCGTTCGGCCATCGACGCCGCCGGCCTCGAGTACCTGCTGGTGCGCGGCAACGACTCCCGACCGGTGATCGCCGTCGACTGGAAGCACCGCGGCGAGCTGCAGACCGCCCTCGCACTGGCCTGCGCCAGCGAGCCCTTCTACTCGAAGACCATCGACCTCGGGTCGGTCTCCGCGCAGTCCGGGGCGCCCCAGCCGAAGCAGCCCCAGGCCACCCCCGCCCTGTTCATCGCCGACGGCCGTCTCTCGGCCGACGACAAGGCGAGGGTCTTCCGGCTGTTCCGCCCGCGCGTCGAGCCGCACGGCCAGCTCCGCTACGGCGCGTCCACCGGTGTGCAGGTCGAGCTCTGGTCGTTCGGCGAGAACGAGATCACCGCGCCCGTCGAGAACTCGCTCACCCGCCGCGTCATCCCGCGCTCCGAGCTCGTCGAGTCCACCGTGGAGCGCTACGGCGTCACCTGGCGCACCGCAGAGCCGATGTTCAACCGTCTCGCCTCCGACATCACCTTCGACATCGACATCGTGTTCTCCTGGGTCGACGGAACCGACCTCGAGTTCCAGCGCGCCCGCGCCCGCCGGATGCAGAGCTACGTGGTGGGGGAGGGCGACGACCACGAGGCCCGCTTCCGCCAGATCGACGAGCTGCGCTACGCACTGCGCAGCGTCTACGTGTTCGCGCCGTGGATCCGCCGCATCTTCATCGCCACCGACTCTCCCGTGCCGTACTGGCTCGCCGACCACCCCAAGGTCACCGTGGTGCGCAGCGAGGAGTTCTTCTCCGACCCCTCGGTGCTGCCCACGCACAACTCGCAGGCGGTCGAGAGCCAGCTGCACAACATCCCGGGACTCGCGGAGCACTTCCTCTACTCGAACGACGACATGTTCTTCGGACGCGCGGTGACCCCCGAGATGTTCTTCTCCCCGGGCGGCATCACCCGCTTCATCGAGGCGGAGACCCGCATCGGCCTCGGCTCGAGCGCGCCGGAGCGCAGCGGCTTCGAGAACGCGGCCCGGGTGAACCGCAACGTGCTGCGCGAGCGCTTCGGCGTGACCATCACGCGGCACCTCGAGCACGCGGCGACGCCCCTGCGCAAGAGTGTGCTCGCCGAGCTCGAGCGGGAGTTCCCCGAGGAGTTCACGCGCACGGCGGCCAGCGCCTTCCGCAACCGCTCCGACATCTCGGTGACGAACTCGCTCTACCACTACTACGCTCTGGTCACCGGTCGGGCCGTCGCCCAGACGGATGCCCGGGTCAAGTACATAGACACCACCACCCGGGCGGGCCTCAAGGCGATGAACGGCCTTCTCAAGAAGCGCTCCATCGACATGTTCTGCCTCAACGACGGCAGTTTCCCCGAGGTGGACAGCGACGTGCGGATGAAGAAGGTGCGCGCCTTCCTCGACCGCTACTTCGCGATCCCCGCCCCGTGGGAGAAGCCCCGCGAGATCGAGGGCGCGCAGGCCGGATAGCGGTCAGCGCACCGGCGCCGGGGTCTGGGCGGTCTCGAGCTCCACGGCGCGGATGATGTCGATCGGCACCGTGAGCACGGTGTCCTCGTCGACGGTCGCGGTCGCGGAGGGGGCGATCCGCACGCCCTCACGCCGCAGGATCGCGGTCGTCTCCTCGGCGTTGACGTAGCTCACCTGGGCGTAGGCCCCGAGCGGCACCACCGAGTGCAGCACGGTGTCGCCGTAGACGTGCACCAGGTTGAAGGCCTGTGCGCCGTTGCGCGCCTTGGTGCCTCCGACGGGCACGTTGAGGTCCTGCGTGTAGCAGGTGGCAGAGGCGACGGAGACGGGGATGCCGGCGAAGGTCGCGGTCGACGAGTAGTGCAGGTGGCCGGCGATGATGCTGCGCACGTCGGTGCCCTCCAGTACCTCGGCGAGACCGGACTGGTCGCGCAGCTCCACGAGCACGGCGAGGTCGAGCACACTCGGAACGGGCGGGTGGTGCAGGGCGAGAATGGTGCCGTGGGGCGCCGGGGTGCTCAGCTCCTCGGCGAGCCAGTCGAGCTGGGCGTCGGAGATCTCACCGTAGTGGTGCCCGGGGACCGTCGAGTCGAGGGCGATGATGCGCAGTCCGTTGACCATGGTGACGCGGTCGACGGGGGAGACGAGCTGGTCGGCGTTCAGGTGCGACTGGCCGAGGAGGCCGGCGCGGAACGCCCCGCGGTCGTCGTGGTTGCCCATCACCCAGACCACCTTCGCACCGAGACGCTCTGCGGCGGGCTCGATGACCGCCCTCAGGCGGTCGTAGGCGAGCGGCTCGCCCTTGTCGGCGAGGTCGCCGGTGATGACGATGGCCTCGGGACGCCCCCCGGACGCCTCGACTTCGTCGAAGAGCTGTCGCAGGTTCGCCTCGCTCTCGACGGATCCGTAGAGGGGGCCGTCTGCGACGAAGTGCGTGTCGGAGAGGTGGAGTATGAAGTGGTCCGGCCGAGGATGCTCTGCCGTGCGGAGGCTCATGACGTCAAGCCAATCAGACTTTTGCTGAACGCGCGGTAAACGTGACCAGTCCGTCACAAGAAATGCCCGAAAAGGCGAATATCTTTGCCGTTCGGGCGGGGTGGGGCGCTGCGGCTAAGCTTTCGGGGAGATGAGCGCTACCTATCCCACCCCCGAATTCCGCCGCACGGCGCTGGCCCCCGGCATCCTCGGAGCGATCGTGCTCATCGTCGGTATCGCCCTGATCGGCGGCGACGCCTTCACGATCATCCTCTTCGTCGTGAGCATCCTCGCGCTGATCATGGTCGTCTTCAGCTGGCAGGCCGCGCAGTGGTGGTGGATAGCCGGCTTCGCGCCCATCGCCGTGCTCTGGAATCCGATCCTGCCCCTCGGGTTCGAGGGCGACCTCTGGCTCGGCGCGCAGTACGTCGCGGCACTCGTCTTCATCGCAGCGGGGGTCCTGATCAAGATCCGCAACCCCGAAGACAGGAATCGTCGCTGAATACTCAGTGTTGGCCGGTAATCGCCTAGGATGAGTGCAACGCCTCTTCTACCCACCAGCCGCATCGCGACTGGGTCTGGGACGCACGAAGTCGGCGCCGTCGCTCGGTGGATAGGCCAGCGGCACTTCTTTACCCGCGCCAGCGATGCCAGCTGGGGCACGAGGAGAACAATGGCCGAACAGGGCCAGCGCCAGAAGCGCCAGACAGGTAACGACCGTGCCGGTAACGACCGCGGCTCGAGCGGATCGTCCGTCACCGCACGCCGCTCCGGCGGCTCGCGCCGCGCCCGCGGAGGTGACGACGCCGGGGTGATCCCCGTGCTCGCCCGCGCCGCCCGCGAAGTCGAGACCGCCGTGCAGAAGGGCCCGCTGAAGCCGGCCAACCGCGCCCGGTTCCAGGTCGCGGCGCTGCTGCTGCGCGAGGAGCGTGCGCGGGTCAAGAAGGACGCGACGCTCACCGAGGCGGAGCGCTCCAACGAGCAGAAGCGGCTCGACGGTCTCGCCGGCATCCTGGCGAAGACCGCGGCCCGCGACACCAGCCTGATCGCCATGCTGGCGGAGGACGCGCCGGTCACCGCGGCAGCGAAGGCGCTGCGCCGCGACCTGCTGATCGCCGCGGGCGTCGAGCTGAGCCCCGACGAGCTGATCATCTCCACCGAGCCGAAGCCGGTGGACAAGACCATCGAGAAGCAGGTGGTGCCCCAGTCGGTGCGCCAGATGCAGATGTCCAACCCCTTCCTCGCCCCCGACTTCTCGGCGCTGACGCCGAAGCCGGTGCAGGTGAACCGGCTCGCGAACTGGGAGCTCATCGAGCCGCTCTTCCGCGCCTTCGAGTACGGTGCGGGCGGCGGGGCCGCCAGCATGCGCCTGCCGGAGGCCCAGAGCCTCCTCACACCGGGCGGCACCGAGCTGATGCGCCACCAGGCCCGTTTCGTCGAGGAGGTCAAGCGCGGGCACCGTACCTTCCTCCTCGCCGACGAGCCCGGCCTCGGCAAGACGGCGCAGGCCCTGCTGGCCGCATCCGTCTCCAACTCCTACCCGCTGCTCGTCGTCGTCCCCAACGTGGTCAAGACCAACTGGGCGCGCGAGGTGGAGCTGTGGACGCCGTCGCGCACCGCCACCGTCGTGCACGGCGACGGCAAGGACGTCGACGCCTTCAGCGACGTCGTGATCGTGAACTACGAGGTGCTCGACCGTCACGTGGGCTGGCTCAGCCGCTTCGGGTTCAAGGGCATGGTCGTCGACGAGGCGCACTTCATCAAGAACCTCAAGAGCGAGCGCAGCAAGAACGTGCTGGCGCTCAGCCGCAGCATCCGCGCAGCGCAGCCGCGCGCGCTGATGGTCGCCCTCACCGGCACCCCGCTGATCAACGACATCGACGACTTCCGCGCCATCTGGCAGTTCCTCGGCTGGATCGACGACAAGAAGCCGCTGTCGACGCTGATGGAGAAGCTCGAGGACACGGGTCTCACGCCCGCGGACTTCGGCTTCTTCCCGGAGGCCCGCCAGGCCGTGATCGACATGGGCATCGTGCGCCGCAAGAAGGTCGACGTCGCCGCGGACATCCCCGCGCGTCGTGTCGCCGACATCCCGGTGGAGCTCGACGACGACCTCGGCCGCACCATCCGTGCCGCGGAGGCCGCGCTCACCGCACGCCTCATGGCCACCTACCGGCGGGTGCGCGCGCTGAAGCCCGACGCCGACGTCGACGACCTCATCCGCGTCGTGGCCCACGCCGAGCTCGACGAGTCCAAGGGCGCGGGCACCGGCGACAACGTATTCACCATGGTTCGCAAGATCGGCCAGGCCAAGGCCGGGCTCGCCGCGGACTACACCGCGCAGCTCGCCCGCAACGTGGGCAAGGTCGTGTTCTTCGCGAAGCACATCGACGTGATGGACGCCGCGGAGGCCCACTTCGCGAAGGCCGGGCTGAAGAGCGTGTCGATCAGGGGCGACCAGTCCCCGAAGGCCCGCCAGGCCGCGATCGACTCCTTCAGCAACGACCCCGAGGTGGCCGTCGTGGTCGCCTCGCTCACCGCCGCCGGCGTGGGGCTCAACCTGCAGGCCGCGTCGAACGTGGTGCTGGCCGAGCTCAGCTGGACCAGTGCGGAGCAGACCCAGGCCATCGACCGTGTGCACCGCATCGGGCAGGCCCTCCCGGTGACCGCGTGGCGCATCATCGCCGCGCACACCATCGACTCCCGGATCGCCGAGCTCATCGACAGCAAGGCCGGCCTCGCCGCCCGCGCCCTCGACGGCTCCGACGAGGAGATCACCGCCGAGTCGAACATTCAGCTGCAGGCCCTGATGAGCCTGCTCCGCGACGCCCTGGACGAGTAGCGGCGCCTAGCCGAGAACCGGGGCCAGCGACAGCGGCGTGAACAGCGCGGCTGCCGCGATCACGGCTCCCACGACCAGCAGTGTGATCGCGGGGGCCCAGCCGCGGCCGGTATGGCCGGGTGTGGTCGCGGCGCGCACGAGCAGGTAGGCGAGAGGCGTGAGCAGCGCCCAGAGGGGCGAGGCCGTTCGCGTGTGGTGCGCTGATGCGAGAGCCCGGCGGTCCTGCAGCGCCAGTCCGAGGCCGCCGGCCAGGAGCAGGGCGAGCAGGCCCGCCCGCACCGGAAGCGTGTACTGCTCCGGGACGAGCGTGACGAGGCCCCACGCGGCGGCCAGCACGACCACGGGGAGCGCGACCAGGAGCCAGGCCTGCGGCGTGGAGGCGCGGCCGGGTGTCTCCGGCACGGTCGTCGAGGGTGTGATCCGACCGAGCCTGTCGAACGGGCCGCGATCGTCAAGGGGCCCGGGCGCATCGGACACGGTGTCGGGCGTGCCGGCTGCCTGCGGGACCCGGCCGTCGGCTGTCGCACCGATCAGCATCGCGGCGGAGGTGTCCGCGGAGACGGTGGCGCGCGCGGAGCGGGGACGCGTCATCGACGCGTCGCCGCGGTCGAGGGCGGTCACGGTCACCGCGTCGGACGCCGCGGCGGGCCCCATCGCGAACACGCCGGGCTCGCGCTCCTCCTTCGCCGGGCGGGGCGGGATCGCTGTGCGCGGCTCCGCGGAGCCGGTGGCCGCCGAGGCGGTGCCGCCCATTCCGACCGATGCGGCGAACTCCGCCGCCCGGGCCGCCTCCGCCTCGGCCTCGCGGAGCTGGCGTCGGGTGGGAAACGATCCGGTGGCCGTTTCCGCGGCGAGAGCGCGCTGCACGGTCGGGGCGTCCCGCGCGGGGGACTCCTGCGGCTGAGCCGCGGCGCGCACCGAGGGCCCCGGAAGGTTCTCCCACGGCGCCGCGGGCGTCACGGGGGCGGGAGCCTCCGGCTCGAGCGGTTCGAGGGCGTGCGTCCACGCGGAGCCGTTCCACCAGCGCCGCTGGCGGGACCCCTGCGGGTCTGCGTACCATCCCGCCGGGATCGAGGCGGGTACCGGGTGTGAGCGCGTGGGTTCTGGTTCAGTCATATCTGGGTCATGGAACGGCCGGGGCGTGCGTCGGAGTGACGCGGACGACGTGCATCAGGTTATCCCGCCGCGGCGGACAATAGCGAGGCGACACCGGGCCGGCCGCCCGGATCAGCGGTCGATGCCCCAGACGCCCCAGTCGAGCACCTGCCACTGGATCCAGCCGTTGGCACGCTCGAGGCTCACCGCGATCTCCGACTCCGTGCCGTTGTCGCTCAGCGCGCTGCACACCGTCTGCTCCCCGAACAGCACGGGGGGAGTGGCGGGACAGGTCACGGTCATCTGCGCGCCGCTGATGAGGAGGGCGTCGCTCTCGACGGACGCCTGCAGCTGGGAGGTGAAGACGGCCGGCAGGATCGCGATCAGCAGGCCGGGAATCGCGACCACCGACGCCAGGTGCAGGGCGCCCAGTCCGAACCAGACGAGAACCGGTCCGATGCCGTGGCCGGACTGGCGGATGACCGAGCGGGCGCGCATCAGCAGGTAGACGGGCGCGGTGAGGAACGCCCAGGCCCAGTGCGCGGGACGGTCGATGCCCGCGGCGAACAGCGCGCGCTGGTCGAGGTAGGCGAGGCCGACCACGATCAGGTACGGCACGGCGAGGATGCCGAGGAAGACGACCACATTGCTCCCCATGCCGAGGGCGGTGAGCAGGAGCAGGCTGAGCACGAGCTGGAACAGCGGGATCATCGCGATGATCCAGGCCGGGGCAGTGCTCACCGCGACCGGGCCGCCGCGCGGGTGCTCGGGGGCGAGCGGTGCGGCACGGCGCACGGGAGCCGGCTGGCCGGGGGCGCGCTCACCGAAGAGCCGGTCGAGGGTCTCCTCGACCACGGCTCCCGCCGGCGTGCTGGGCGGTGCGTCGAACAGGGAGCCGAAAGCGGATGCCGTGGTGCTGGTGGCGACGGGCGGTGCGTCGAAGAGGGCCTGGCCCGTCGACGTGGCCGAGACGGGCGGCGCGTCGAACAGCGCCTGCGCACTGGAGGAGTGGCTCGCGGCGGCCTCCTGAGGGAGGGTCTCCTCGCGCGCGGCGGTGAAGGCCTGCTCGCCTCCGAAGGTGGCGGCGGTCGGCACGAAGTCGTCCGGCCCGTCGATCTTGGTGAAGGCGCGGGGCGGCTCGAGCTCGCGCAGCGTCGCGGCGGTGGGCCTGATGTTCACCTTCGGCGCCCGTTCGGCGCGCTGGCGTTCGCGCTGGCGCTCCTCGCGCCTGGTCGGCAGCTCGTCGTCGGCCCAGGCGAACTTGGTGTCCTGCATCACCATGGGCTGGCGTGCTGCAGAGGTCTGCTCGGTCCAGGCGTGGTTGTTCCACCAGCGCAGCTGAGGCAGCCCGAGCGGGTCGGGGTACCACCCAGCGGGCGCACCGAACACATCGTCTTGAGACACTTGTCAATCCCCTTTTCGAAAGCAACTCTTCCGACTTCTCACCGAAGCATAGGGGCAGCGCGAGCGCAGACGCATCAATTCTCACCTCGTGGCGGCACCCCCAATCACGGGGGTGCCGCGGGCGGGATGAGGAGAACCGCCGGGCCTCGATACCCTTGACTCACGATCGAAGGAGATGGACTGTGAACACCACGTCGACCAACCAGGCGCCACGAACGCCGGCCCCCACGCCCGCCACCCGAGTCGAGAGCGATTCCCTCGGGTCGCTCGAGATCCCCGTGGACGTCTACTGGGGTGTGCACACCGCGCGGGCCCTGGAGAACTTCCCCGTCACCCGGCGGGCCGTCTCCGTCTACCCCGACCTCGTGCGGGCGCTCGCGAGGGTCAAGCAGGCGGCGGCGCGCGCCAACGTGCAGATCGGCGTGCTCTCGGAGGAGAAGGGCGCCGTCATCGACCAGGTCTGCGAGGAGATCGTCGCGGGCAGGTGGCACGACCAGTTCTGCGTCGGCGTCATCCAGGGCGGTGCCGGAACGAGCACCAACATGAACACCAACGAGGTCATCGCCAACCGCGGCCTCGAGCTGATGGGATTCGAGCGCGGCGACTACGCCCGGCTCTCGCCGATCGACGACGTCAACCGCAGCCAGAGCACGAACGACGTGTACCCCACGGCGATCAAGCTCGCCATGGTGTTCGGGGTCAAGCGACTCCTCGCGGAGCACCGCCTGCTCACCGCCTCCTTCCACCGCAAGGGCATGGAGTTCAACGAGATCCTCAAGGTCGGGCGCACGCAGCTGCAGGACGCGGTGCCGATGACTCTCGGACAGGAGTTCCGCGGCTTCTCCCACACCCTGGCCGAGGACTACGACCGGCTGTCGGAGACGGTCAAGTGGCTCAACGAGATCAACATGGGCGCCACCGCGATCGGCACCGGCATCACCGCCGACCCGCGCTACGCCGACGCGGTGCGCGAGCACCTGATCGCCGTCACCGGGATCCCGATGGAGACCGCCCCCGACCTCATCGAGGCCACCAGCGACGCGGGCGTCTTCATGACGCTCAGCGGCACTCTGAAGCGCGCGGCCGTGAAGCTCTCGAAGATCTGCAACGACCTGCGCCTGCTCAGCTCCGGGCCCCAGGCCGGCATCGGCGAGATCAACCTGCCACCCCGCCAGGCCGGCTCGTCGATCATGCCGGGCAAGGTGAACCCCGTGATCCCCGAGGTCGTGAACCAGGTCGCCTTCAGCGTGATCGGGGCGGATGCTACGGTGACGGCGGCCGCGGAGGCCGGCCAGCTGCAGCTCAACGCCTTCGAGCCCGTGATCGCGCACTCCATCCTGCAGTCGCTCGCGTGGATGACGAACGCCTGCTACACGCTGCGGGTCAACTGCGTCGACGGCATCACGGCGAACGTCGCGCGCCTCGCGCAGCAGGTGGAGTCCTCGGTCGGAGTCGTCACCGCCCTCACCCCGTACATCGGGTACGCGGCATCCGCCACGCTCGCGCACACCGCGCTCACCACCAACGCCTCCATCGCCGACCTGGTGGTGACCGCGGGACTGATGACCGAGGACGACGTGCGACGGGTGCTCTCTCCCGAGCGCCTGAGCGGCATGGTGCCGATCACCTCGAGCATCACCGCGATCACCCCGGACGCGCCGGAGCCCCGGCCGACCGAGACCCTCCAGCCGCCGACCCCGTAACGCGCACAACGCACGAACGCCGCCCGTCGGAAGACGGGCGGCGTTCGTGCGTGCCGAGCGCTAGGAGTTGGTGGGCTCGTCGTTCTCGTCGTCGAGGTCGTCCTCGAGTGCGCGGTCGCGAGCCTCGCTGACGCTGAGCGTGACGCGCTCGACGGCGTCCTCGCCGCGCTCCTTGAGCTCGGCGGCGGTCTTCGCCGCGCGGTCCTTCACGTCGTCGGTGACGTCGCCGACCTTCTCGGCGACGTTCTTCGCGGTGGTGCTCGTGCGGTCGGCGACGTCCTTCGCCGTGGTGACGGTGCGGTCCGCGACGGTCTTCGCCGTGGTGCTCGTGCGGTCTGCCACGTCTTTGGCCGTGGTCGCCGTCTTGTCGGCGACGTCCTTGGCGGTGGTGGCGGTCCTCCCGGCGAGCACCTGCGCGGTCGCGGCGGTCATCGCGGCGGCGTCCTTGGCGGTCGACACGGTCTTGTCTGCCGCGTTCTTCACAGTGGCGGCCGCCTGGCCAGCCAGCACCTCGGCGCGGTCGAGCACAATCGGCGCCTGCGTGCGGGCGTAGGCCTCGACGTCCGAGCGGGCCTTGGCCACGCGCGGGTCCTGCCAGAGGTTCTCGGCGCCCTCCTTCATCCTGTCGTACTTCTCGCGGCCGGCGCGGGCGCCGAGCACGTAGCCGATTGAGAGTCCAACGATGAGGAGGAGTTTGCGCTTCATGGTCCTACCCTAGCTAGGTGCCGCTGATGGTTGCCGGTTCGTTCTCCAAGGAGATATCCTCTACGCCCTTGTCGGGGCGCCAGCCGCGCCAGCTCGCCTGCCTGAGGCGTCCGGTGGGCGTCCATTCCGCGAACTCCACCTCGCCCACCAGTTTCGGCGACACCCACTCGGCGTCACGGGCGTCGGCCGACGGCACGTCGCGGGCTGCGCTCGTCTTGCGTGCCAGCTTCTTCAGCCGCGGCAGCATCTCGTCGAGCGCCGCCTCGTTGAAGCCCGTGCCGACGCGTCCGGCGTAGCGCAGCCCGTCACCGTCTGGCACGCCGAGCAGCAGCGAGCCGACCCGGCGCGAGCGGGAGCCGTGACCCGGGCGCCAGCCGACCACGACGACCTCCTGGGCCCTGTGGTGCTTGAGCTTGAGCCAGGTGCGCGAGCGCAGGCCGGGGGAGTAGCGGCCGTCGAGCTTCTTCGCCATCACGCCCTCGAGTCCCAGGGCGCTGCTGCTCGCCAGCGCGGAGGCGAGATCGCCGTCGAAGGGCGGCGGCACCTGCACCCACTCGCCGGCGGCCACGGTCTCGACCAGCCGCGCCCGCCGGGTGGCGTAGTCCTCGGCCATCAGCGACTCCCCGGCGATCTCGAGCGCGTCGAACACCATGAAGTGCACCGGGATGTCCCGCACCGCCTTCTCCACGTCCGCGGCCTTGCGCAGGTGCATCCTGCCCTGGAGCCGGCCGAAGTCGGGACGGTTGCCGGTTCCGAGGGCCACGATCTCGCCGTCGAGCACCGCATCCGCTCTCGTCGACGCCACGGTCACCGTGTCGGCGAGCGACTGCAGCTCCGGGTAGCCGGCGGTGACGTCGACCCCGTTACGGCTGAACAGCCGCACGGCGCCGTCGCGCACCTCCGCGATCGCGCGCACGCCGTCCCACTTCATCTCGAAGGCCCACTCGGACTCGTCGTCGACCGAGGCCTCGTCGCCCAGCGTCGCCAGCATCGGCGAGGGCGGCCGCTCCGCCCGCGCGGACGTGCGGACCGGGGCGGAGTGCGCGTGCGGCTTCACGTACTCGTGCTTCTCGCCCTGGTCCTTCATCAGGTGGATCAGCCAGTTGTTCTCGGCGCGTCCGCCCGTGCCGCCGGAGTGGATGAGCGCGTAGCGATGGGTGCCGTGCTTCTCGCCGCGCACCACGACGATCACCTCCTCGCCGTCGCGCCACTTCTCGAGCTCGTAGCTGCCGGCGTCCCAGATGGTCACCTCGCCCGCCCCGTACTCTCCCGCCGGGATGCGGCCCTCGAAACTCCCGTACTCGATCGGGTGGTCCTCGGTCTGCACGGCCAGATGGTTGGTCTTCGCGTCGGTGGGTACGCCCTTCGGCAGCGCCCAGCTCACCAGGACGCCGTCGTGCTCGAGCCGGAAGTCCCAGTGCAGCCGGCGGGCGTGGTGCTCCTGGATCACGAAGCTCATGCCGTCGCCACCGGCGGTCGCCTCGGGCACGGGCTCCGGCGTCTTCGCCGCGTCGCGCATGGAGCGGTACTTCTCCAGGCGCTCGTCGCTGCTCCGCTCGAATCCCGCCATCCGCTCGGGGGTGGGCTCCAACGACCGCAGGTGGCCGGCGGTGAGCCCGGAGAGCGGGTCGCCGCGCCTGCCCACCCGGGCCAGCACCTCGCCGTACTCCAGCTGGGCGAGGTCGCGGCTCGCGAGCTCCCGCCAGGTGCGCGGGGCGGCCACGGTGGGACGCTCGCGGCCGCGCAGCGAGTAGGGAGTGATGGTGGTCTTGCTCCCGTTGTTCTGGCTCCAGTCCACCAGCACCCTGCCCTCGCGCAGCGTCTTCTTCATGTCGCTCACCACCAGCTCGGGGTGGTCGGCCTCCAGTGCGCGCGCGAGCTCGTGGGCGACCGCCGAGACCTCGTCGCTCGTCTGCTTCCCGTCGAGGGCGGCGTAGAGGTGGATGCCCTTGCTGCCGCTCGTGACCGGCAGGGGGTCCAGTCCCATTCCGGTGAGCAGGTCGCGGGCGAGCCGGGCGACCTCGGCGCACTCGGCCAGTCCCACGCCCGGCCCCGGGTCGAGGTCGAGCACCAGCCGGTCGGGATTCTTCTGCGTGCCCGTGCGGCCGAACTGCCACTGCGGCACGTGGATCTCGAGGGCGGCGATCTGGGCGAGCCAGGTGAGCGTCGCGAGGTCGTTGACCAGCGGGTACTCGTTGCTGTGGTCCTTGTGCTCGATGGTGCGCCGCTTCACCCACTTCGGCGTCGAGTCGTCGAGGTTCTTCTGGAAGAACATCTGACCGGGCTTCTCGGCGGTGCCCACGCCGTGCACCCAGCGCTTGCGGGTGGCCGGCCGGTTCGCCGAATGAGGGACCAGCACGTCCGCTATGCGGGCGTAGTAGTCGAGAACGTCGCGTTTCGTGGTGCCCGTCGCGGGATAGAGCACCTTGTCGAGATTGCTGAGGCGGATGCGGTGGCCGTCTACCGAGACGACGGTGTCGTCTGCGCGGGATGAGGGTGGAGCCATCACACCATGGTGCGCGGCTGCGCAATGGTGCGCCAGTGATTGCCCTCGCGAGGCGAGGTGTGTCTACATGGGAGCATGAGAGCAATCTGGAAGGGCGCCGTCACGTTCGGACTCGTCAATGTGCCCGTGAAGGTGTACAGCGCCACCGAGGACCACGACATCGCGCTGCACCAGGTGCACGACAAGGACGGCGGGCGCATCCGCTACCAGCGACGGTGCGAGATCTGCGGCAAGATCGTCGCCTACGAGAACATCGACAAGGCCTACGACGACGGCGAGCAGACCGTGGTGCTCACCAAGGACGACCTCGCGTCGCTGCCGGAGGAGCGCAGCCGGGAGATCGACGTCGTCGAGTTCGTGCCGAACGAGCAGCTCGACCCGATCATGTTCGACCGCAGCTACTTCCTCGAGCCCGACTCCAAGTCGAACAAGGCCTACGCGCTGCTGCGCCGCACGCTGGAGGAGACCGACCGCACGGCGATCGTGCACTTCGCGCTGCGCCAGAAGACCCGTCTCGCGGCGCTGCGCGTGCACGGCGAGGTGCTGATGCTGCAGACCCTGCTCTGGGACGACGAGGTGCGCGAGGCGGCCTTCCCCGCCCTCGACGAGCGCGTGCGCATCTCGGCGAAGGAGCTCGAGATGTCGCGCGCCCTGATCGAGTCCTTCGAGTCGGACTTCACACCGGAGAAGTTCTCCGACGAGTACCAGGAGCAGCTGCGCCAGCTGATCGACGCGAAGCTCGAGAAGGGCGACTCGGTGAGCACCGAGGAGACCTTCGGCGAGAGCGCGGACGACTCCGAGGGGGCCGGCGAGGTGCTCGACCTCATGGAGGCGCTGCGCCGCAGCGTCGACAGGAGCCGCGAGGCCAAGAAGCCTGCCGCAAAGAAGCCCGCGGCGAAGACGACGTCGGCGAAGAAGCCGGCGACGGCGAAGAAGTCCGCTCCCACCAAGAAAACGGGCTAGCTGTTGCGCAGGGCGTCGATGAGCTTCGCCTTGGTCAACCGCGAGTAGCCGCTGAGGCCGATCTCCTTCGCCCTGGCGCGCAAGTCGGCCACCGTCCAGTCCTCGTAGTCGCCGCTCCTCCCGCCAGCGCGGCCCACGGCCGAGCGGCCGCGTGCGGCCGCCGCATTCGAGATGCGGGCGGCCTTCTGCGTGCTGTTGCCCTCGTCGACGAGCTTCTCGTAGAGCTCCGGGTCCTTCAGGCTGGGGTTCGTGTTCGTTCTCGGCATGGAACCCGTTCTACCTGTGGCGAGCAGCTCGCTACAGGCCTTGCGTGCGGCGGTCGAGGATGTCGTGCGCCTCATTGGCCGCCTCGCGGATCGCCCGGCCGCGCTGCTCGTCGCTGGCACGCTGGCGAGCGAGCACGAGGTTGCGCGTGGTGTCGCGCAGGGGGAGCTGGATGACGCCCTCGGCCTCGATGCCCGCGGTGAGCTGGCGGAGCCGCACGATCTCCGCGTCGACCTCCGCGCCGATCACGAGCACGAGGTTGCTGATGTAGAGCCAGATCAGCAGCACGATGCCCCCGCCGATCCAGCCGTAGACGCGCTCGTACTGTCCGACGGTGAACACGTACACCGCGAAGCCGACCGTGGCGAGCGCCCAGACGACGATCGCGAACATGGCGCCCCACGACACCCAGCGCAGACGATTGTGACGCACGTTGGGCGTGTAGTAGTAGAGCACCGCCACAACGATGACGGCGATCGCCGCCAGCAGCGGCCACTTGCCGATGTTCCAGAGCGTCAGCCACGGCTCGCCGATCCCGGCCGCCTCGGTCACCCGCGGCGTGCCGAGGAGGATCACGCAGATGGCGCCGAAGGCGGGGACGATCGCCATGGTCACGAGCAGCATCAGACCGCGGAACTTCCAGAACTGGCGCCCCTCGAGGATCTCGTACACGGAGTTGACCGTGCGGCCGAACGCCGTGGCGTAGGCGGACAGCGACCAGACGAGCAGCACGATGCCCACCGTGAGGGCGATTCCGGGGCTGTCGATGTTCAGGAAGGAGCGCAGCGGCTGCTCGATCGTGGTGACCGTCGACTCCGCGGTGAACTCGTCGACGACCGAGAGGATGCTCTCCACCGCCTGCTCGCGGTCGCTGACGATCGAGATCGCGGAGACCAGGGTCAGGGCGCCGGGGAACAGCGCCAGCGCGCTGAAGAAGGTGAGGGCGGCGGCGGAGTCGATCCCGCGGTGCCGCACGAAGCCGTGCCACGCGCGGAGGGCCGCGTACCGCCAGAGCGGCCCGGTCGTTCCCCGCAGGGTCTGCAGGCGTGCGGTCTCTTCTACTCCCAGGCCGCCTTCATCCGCCACACCCGTCTGCCCCTGCGCGACGGTCATCGTCGACGACGATTCGCGGGAGCCGAGCGTTCGGGGTGCGCGAGGAGCGGCAGCACCACCCAGAATCCGATGATGACGACCAGCGCGGCGCACCCGGCGACCAGCGCCGCCGTGCGTCCGATCACGACGTCGAAGATGAGGAGCACGGTGCCGCTCAGCACGAGGGCGACGCCGACCAGGGTGGCCTTCAGGATGCGGTCGGTGAAGACCACGATCTGCGACTTGGCGCCTTCGCGGAAGAGGGTTCGGTGCAGGCTCACCGGCGCGAGGGCGAGCGCGGTCGTGAGTGCGGCGAGCACCACGAGAACGAGGTAGACGTCGACCTGGAAGGCGTCGAGATCGGCGAATCGCGGCTGGAAGGCGAGGGTGAGCAGGAAGCCGGTGAGGATCTGGGTGCCCGTCTGGGTGACCCGCAGCTCCTGGAGCATCTCCGACCAGTTGCGGTCGAGACGCGCGAACTCGGTCTCCACACGGGGGTCGACGGACGCCGCGGGGTCGGGGGTCTCGGATGCCGTGCTCACCGAGGGATTCTACCCCGCGGGGCGGGCGCTGGCCTCGCCCGCCACAGGTGCATCGTGGCGTAGCTGCGCCACGGGGCCCACGCCCGGCCGTGCTCGGCGAGCGCGCGGGGGGCGGCGGGCAGCCCGAGCGCCGCAGCGCTCTGCTGCACGACCAGGTCGGAGGCGAGCAGGGTGTCGGGGTTGCCGAGCACACGCATCGCCAGATAGCCGGCCGTCCAGGGTCCGATCCCCGGCAGCGCGACGAGGGCTGCGGTGAACTCGTCGACGGGGGTGGCCAGATCGAGGCGCAGCTCGCCGTCGACCACGGCCCGGGCCGTCTCGAGGATGGTGGCGACCCGCGACGCCGGCCCGCGCACCACGGAGGAGCCGTCGGCCGCGGTGCCGCCCGCCACGATCTGCGCCGCCGTCGGGAAGAGTCCGTCCGTGCCGAGCTCGCGCACGTAGCGACCGTGCACCGTGCGGGCGGCGGCGACCGAGATCTGCTGCCCGACCAGCGTGCGGAACAGCGTCTCCTCCGCGTCGAGGCTCCCCGGGAGGCGCAGTCCGGGGCGCGCCGCCACCAGCGGGGCGAAGGACGGGTCGCTGGAGAGCGCCGCGTCGACGGCGACGGAGTCCGCGTCCAGATCGAACAGGCGACGCACGCGCGCGACGAGAGTGGAGACATCCGCCAGTCTGTCCAGCCGTGCCTCGCAGAGCACTGCGTCGTCGCCGAGGAGGCTGAGCCGCACGGTGGCCAGTCCGGAGGGGAGCCGCACCCGGCGCTCGAAGGAGCCCGCGGTCGCCGTCTCGAGGCCGGTGACCGCGTGGTCGGCGAGAAAGGACATCAGGCCCGGCCCGTCGAAGGGCGCCCGGGCGGGCAGGCGCAGTGAGAGGGAGACGCCCTCGTCGCCGTGCGCCGATGCGGGGAGCCGGGGGCCGCCCGTGGCCGACCGGCTGCGCAGAGCGGTGGGCGTCGTCTCGTAGACCGCGCTGATGGTCTCGTTGAACTGGCGGATGCTGGAGAACCCGGACGCGAAGGCGACCTCCGCCACCGGGAGTCCGGTGGAGACGAGCAGGGTGCGGGCCGTCTGCGCGCGATGCGCGCGGGCGAGCGCGAGCGGGCCGGCGCCGAGCTCGGCGACGAGAACGCGGGTGAGATGCCTGCTGGTGTAGCCGAGCCGGGAGGCCAGGCCGGGCACACCCTCGCGCTCGACGACGCCGTCGGTGATCAGTCGCATCGCCCGGGACGCGAGGTCGTCGTGGCTGTTCCAGTCGGGGGAGCCGGGCACCGCGTCGGGCAGGCAGCGCTTGCAGGCGCGCAGTCCCGCCTCGTGCGCGGCGGCGGCGGTGCGGTAGAACGACACGTTCTTCTGCTGCGGGGTGATGGCGGGGCAGCTCGGGCGGCAGTAGATGCCCGTGGAGTGCACGCCGGTGATGAACTGCCCGTCGAAGCGTGCGTCGCGGGAGGACATCGCGCGGTAGCGCTCGGCGAATCGCGGATCGGAGGGGGAGGGAGGGGCGGCAGGCACTGTTCCAGAGTGCCACCCGCGTGTCCGCACCGCTAGCGGGATTCGGACATCGCCGTGCCCGGCCGACGGCGACATAGGCTGGGGAGGTGAACCCCGTCGTAACGCTCCTCACCACCGCCCTCGGCAGCGCCGTGTCCACCGACCCCGCAGAGCTCGCCGCCTGCCGCCTCGACAAGTCGGGGCACGAGTCCGCATCGGCGCCGCTGGCGCTGGTGAACGCGCGGACGATCGCCGACGTGCAGGCGACGATGCGCATCGCCACAGAGACGGGGACGCCGGTCGTGATCCGCGGTGCGGGAACCGGCCTCGCCGGAGGAGCGATCGCGAGCCACGGTGAGATCGTGCTGTCGACACTCGCAATGACGCGCATCCTCGAGATCTCCGAGGACGACGAGCTCGCCGTCGTCGAGCCGGGCATCATCAACGCCGACCTGAACGCCGCGCTCGCCGCGAAGGGACTCTGGTTCGCACCCGATCCCGCGAGCCGCGCCATCTCCACCGTGGGCGGCAACATCGCCACCAACGCCGGCGGCCTGCTCTGCGCGAAGTACGGCGTGACGCGCGAGGCGGTGCTGGGACTCAGGATCGTGCTGGCGGATGGCCGGCTCATGTCGCTGGGACACCGCACCATCAAGGGGGTCACCGGACTCGACCTCGTCGCCCTGATGATCGGCTCGGAGGGCACCCTGGGCGTCATCGTCGAGGCGACAGTGAAGCTGCGCCGGCTGCCCTCGGGTGTGCCGTCGACCATCGGGGCGTACTTCCCCACGGTCGAGGCGGCCGCTCGCGCCGCATCGGTGATCAGCGCGAGCGGGGTGCGTCCCGCGATCATGGAGCTGCTCGACCCCCTGGCGATGCGCTACATCGCCGACTACCTCGGAATCGAGGTGCGCGCGGAGTCCTACCTGCTGGTGCAGACCGACGGACGGGGCGCGGCCGAGGAGGCGACGTCGGCGCTCGCCATCATCCGCTCGCTCGGCGGGGACGCGGTGCTCACCACCGACGAGGCGGAGGCCGCGCGGCTGATCGCCCTGCGACGCTCCTTCCACCCGGCGCTGGAGAAGCGCGGCACGGTGCTGATCGAGGACGTCTGCGTTCCGCGCAGTGCCCTGCCCGCCATGTTCAATGCGATCGCGACAATCACGGAGCGTTTCGGCGTGGAGATCGTCACGGTCGCCCACGCGGGCGACGGCAACCTGCACCCCAACTTCGTCTTCGAGGGCACCGGCGAGAGCGGCACCGACGTACCCGAGGCGGTCTGGGCGGCCGCCGACGAGATGTTCGTCACCGCGCTGCGCCTGGGCGGCACACTCACCGGCGAGCACGGCGTGGGGCTGCTGAAGAAGCGCTGGCTGCGCGACGAGCTGGGCGACGACCAGGTGGAGCTGCAGCGCGACATCAAGCGGGTGTTCGATCCGAGCGGGATCCTCAACCCGGGCAAGCTCTTCACCGTGGCGGGGGAGTCGCATCCGAGCAGCGAACCGCACGGCGCGCTCGCGGAATAGCGCTCCGCCCGGGGATACTACGCCCTGACGGCCGCGCGCGCTGGACTGTGGAATAACTCGGTGCCGTGGGGCGTTTCGCCCATATGACCCTAGTGAGTGATTCAGTGATACCCCTGCGCTCGACCGCGAAGCGCTCCTCAGGACCCCGTCCGCGCACCCGCGACGGACTGGCGCGACCCAAATCGGGCGAGGTGCGCGTGCGCATCGGCGCCCTCGGCATGAGCCCGCTCGGGCTGCACGCCTCCGGCCTCATCCAGGCCGTCGGACCCGAGGCGGGCGGCTTCGCGCCCGGCGACCGCGTCGCCTACCTCACGACCTTCTCCGACATCGCCGCCACCTCGGTGGTCAGCGAGCGCGACCTCATCGGCTTCCCGAAGGACGTGGCGGTCGAGTCCGCGGCCGCATACCTCCCGCTCGGGCTGATCGCCCGTGCCATCGTGAAGCAGCTGCACTCCATCGGCCGCGGCAACACCGTGTACGTGGCACCCGACGCCTCGGGTGCAGACGCCTTCGTGACGGCGTGGGCCCTCGACCTCGAGGCCACCATCGTGACCGAGAATGAAGCGGGCACAGCGGATGTCGTGGTCACCCCCGCCGACTACGTCGCCGCCACGAGATGGCGGTACGGCCACGGCCTCGGGCAGATCGCGGCGGCCGACGTCTTCCACGAGGTCAGGCGCGGCGTCTTCGACGAGATCGCGGTGACCAGCTACCCGATGGCCGACGCCGCCCGGGCACGCTCGGACTACGCCCAGCGCATCGCGGCCAGCCCGATCGTGCTGGTGCCCGCCGCCTGACGGCGTCGAGGCGCGGGATCCCGCCCGGTCGACCGGCTGAGACCATTAGCCGGTCGCGGTCGTGCCTGCCGTGCACGTCGGAACCCGCCCGCTAAGGTCGCAGCATGACCTCGAGCGAGCAGACGACGCACACCGCGGCGAGGGCGCGCCCCTACGGTCCGCCGTCGCAGGCGCCGGTCGACGTGCGCCAGGTGGCGGCCATCGTCACCGGGCCCATGCCGACGCGTCCGGTGCGCCGGAGTCCCGGACTCACCGCGGTGGGGGTCGTCGGCATCGCCCTGATCGCGCTCGTGACGCTCGCCGTCGTCGCCTACCTGATCGCCGGCCTCGGCCCTGTGGCGTTCGGTGTCGGCGGGATCATGGCGCTGGTGCCGCTGGCCGTCGTCTTCGTGGGTGTGCACTGGATCGACCGGTGGGAGCCCGAACCGCGGGGCATCCTCGTCTTCGCCTTCCTCTGGGGCGCCGGCGCATCCGTGGCCATCGCGCTGATCGCGGGGGTGCAGCTCGACAAGATCCTCGCCGCGCTCGGCGGCGACGAGACGACCAGCCAGTTCCTCGCGGCGGTCGTGCAGGCGCCGATCGTGGAGGAGGGGGCGAAGGGCCTCGGCCTGCTGCTCATCTTCTGGTTCGCGCGCAAGCACTTCGACGGGCCGATCGACGGCCTCGTCTACGCGGCCTGGGTGGCGGGCGGCTTCGCCTTCACCGAGAACATCCTCTACTTCGGTGTGCAGCTGCTCACCGCCGGCGGCGTCGACGGATCCCTCGTGGAGATCTTCGTGGCCCGCGGCATCATGTCGCCCTTCGCCCACGTGATGTTCACGGCCTTCACCGGCATCGCGCTGGGCTTCGCCGCGCGGCGCAGCAGCGCCCTCGGCGGTGTGGGGGTCTTCCTCCTCGGCCTGATCCCCGCCATGCTGCTGCACGGCTTCTGGAACGGCTCCCTCTACTTCGTGAGCGACTTCTACGTCTACTACGCGCTCGTGCAGTTCCCGATCTTCGTCTCCGGCGTCTTCGTTGTGCTCTTCCTGCGCAGACAGGAGGCGAAGCTCACCCACGACCGCCTCAGCGAGTACGCGGCCGTCGGCTGGTTCAACCGCGACGAGATCAACGCGCTCGCCACCGGCGCCGGGCGTCGTCGCAGCCAGGCCTGGGCCAACCAGCGCGGGGTCGGTCGTGTGATGCGCCACTACACCCGCGACGCCACGCGCCTCGCCTTCACCCGCCAGCGCCTGGTGACCGGTCGGGCGAGCATCGGCGCCGAGGCGGACGAGGCCGCGCTGCTGGCCTCCATCGTCGCGAGTCGCGCCGCGCTCGCCGCGGCCCAGACGAGCCGTTAACAGACTCACAACCCGTTAACAGACTCATCGCCCAGCGGTGCGGCAATGCCTGCGACTCGGTCTGGGCGATGAGTTGTTCTGGTGAAAATGATGGACCCGCCGGCCGCGCATTGCAACTGTTCCTGCGCAATTCAGTAGTACCGGCTTCGCTCCGGGTATCCGTACCCGTGAGTGCTACTCGCACCCGAAGATCTTGATGCCACCGATGATAGCCACGACGTGGATGGTTCGGCTGGCCGGAGGGGTGATCCAGTGCTGGTATCGGGCCGTGATGCTCGCCCGGTAGCTCGACAGGAGCACGAGTACGGCGGCCGGGAGCGTCACGCTGGTCGCGTTCGCCGCCGGACTCGACGTCGACACCACGGTGTTTGTGGCGGTGTTCGTCCAGGTCACGTCGTAGCCGGCGAGCACGGCGCCCGCGTAGGGCAGGGGAGGTGTGGTCCACGTCAGGGTGTTGCCGTCGGTGGGGCACTTGAAGTTGGGCACCGGGGGCAGGGTAGCGGTGCTGAGACCTGCCGTGCCGATCTCGTGGTCGATCCATGCGGCCTCGGTCTGCTCGGCGGGCACCGACGCCATCGAGAATCCGAGGGTGCAGGCGACCACGACGACCGCCGCCACCAGCCGGGCGAGACGTCGGTCAGCCACGAGCGGCACCCCTCCGTCTGGCGGCCGCGAGCGCGAGTCCGAGGGAGACGGAGGCGACGGCGAGCGCGAGCGGCCATCCGGCGGCGTATCCGGTGAACGCGAGACCGCCGGAGCGACCGCCGGCTCCCGAGCCGCCCGCGCCGGGGTCGCCGACGACCGCCACGTCGCCGGCGCCCCATGCGTGCAGCCGCAGGTTCAGCGCCGACCCCGGCTCGGTCGTCCCCTGCAGCACCACGCGGAGCATCAGCCAGACGGTCTCGACGCCGATCCGGCCGATCTCCCGTGCCCCGTCCGGGTTCTCGGCGGACACGGGAGCGGGAACGACCGCTGCGGCGAGATCCTGACGGGCGAGCCACAGGTTCTCGCCTCCGGCGCACACGCCGTCGACCCACCGCTGCGCGCAGGCGCGCACGTCGAGCGCGAGCTCGCCGGGATCGGTCAGCTCGCCGACGGCCGAGAGCCCGATGTGCACGGTTCCGGGCTCGGGCGGGGCGACCGTGACTCCCACCTGCCAGGGCGTCGGGCGGGCGGGGGAGAGGCTCCCCATCACCTCGGGATCGCCGATGGACATCAGGGTGAGGTACTGCCCTCGCACCGTGGTCACGACCTCGTCCGCGCGAGCGGCGGAGGGTGCGAGCAGCGTCGGCACCATCGCGAGCGCGACGACGGCCAGAGCGGACCCGGCGGCCCCGCGCGCGGCACTCCGTCTCCCGTGGCGACGCTCGCCGCTGCGGCCGCCCCCGCCCCCGTGACCGGGGCCGCGCGGCCAGAAGGCCCAGCTCACGAGCAGCGCCGCGGCGAGGGTGATCCCCCCGAGCACGAAGGGGTTCGACACGGCGATGACCAGGCTCGCGAGTCCCGGCACCGAGAAGACGACGATGCGCACGGTGTCGACGACGTAGGGCGCGGGGTCCTCGAAGTCGTTCGCATCGCCCTTCATCGTGATGATGACGGTTCCTTCCCCCTGTGCGGTGGCGGATGTCACGCGGTGCGTGATCGGGAGCTCTCCCGTGCGCGAGACGGTCACCACGTCTCCCACCCGCGCCTCGGTCGCCGGGATCTCCTTCACGACCGCGAGCGAGCCGGCGGGAATGGTGGGCGACATCGATCCCGTCTTGAACATGATGAGCGTGATGTGGAACACCGACGCGGCGATGACGAGCAGGATGCAGAGCACCCCGCCGAAGGCGGCGACCGTGAGGGCGGCGTCGACGAGGCGGCGGCCCCCGGTGCGCGCGGCGGAGACCGGGGGCTCTGTCGAGCCCTCGGTCTCCCGCCGAACGGTGGTCATCGCCATCCGCTAGTTCGATGTCGCGAGGAACTGCCAGGTCGCCGAGGCAGTCTTCCCCTGGAGGGTGTTCGCAGCGGTGCTGGGCAGCGTCACCTCGAAGCAGAATCCGGTCGGCGCACCCGCGGCGGTCGGAGCGGCGGCGGCGAGCGTATTGCTGACGCCGCTGTTCTGTCCGACGGTCAGCAGCGGTGCCGCCGACGCCGTCGAGGTGCCGACGACGAACACCGGTGTGCCCGAGAAGGCCGACGCGTTGCAGGTGGCCGTGGTGCGCACCACGCGGTAGACGAAGGCGTCGCGCAGCAGCGCCGCATCGGTCCCGGTGAAGACCGCGCCGTTCAGCACGACGGTTCCGGCGATGGAGGTGGCCTTGGTCTGGATGAGCACGGGCAGGTAGCCGGTGGTGCCGGGGGAGAAGGCCCCGACCGGCAGCGTGACCGTGGTCCCGGGTGAGGTCGCGTTGTCGAGGTAGCCCACCCCGCCCACGTTCGACTGCGTGTCGAAGGTGGAGGTGGAGAGCGTGGCGGTGGCGTACTCGGAGTCGTTCCAGCTGGCGGCGGTCACCGCGGCGCCGACCCCGAGTACAAGACCGCCGGCCAGCAACGCCCGCACGCGGAGGAACGGCAGGCGCCCTTTCCCCCCGGACGGCCGTGTCTGGGCAGCGTGTCGCATCGTGGCCTACGGGATGACGGGGACGTCGACCGAGGTGGCGAGGAACTGCCAGGTGGCGGTGCCCGTCTGGCCTTCGACCAGGTCGGCGCCCGCGGTGACGGTGAAGCAGACGAAGACCGACTCTCCCGCGGCATCGGCGACGCCGGCGGCGAGCGGCACGGTCGGAGTTCCCGGAACGGCGCCGACCGCGGTGCCCGCGGGAACGAGCGTCTCGCTGACGGCAGACTCGCAGCCGAACTCCTCGGTCTGGGTGAGGCTGTAGGTGAGGTTGGCGACCGACCCGGATGTCCCCGCGAGCGGAGCGGAGACGACGGCGTTGGCCGGGTTCGTGGTGGTGTCGTCGAGGCGGATGGCGAAGGCCGCGGTCACCACGTCGTCGGGTGCGAGGTTCAGTGTGGGCACGGAGAAGTCGAGCAGGGCGGGTGCGGCCTGGTCGGCGTGGTCGTCGTAGGTCAGGCCGTCGGTGGAGCCCTCGAGGTTGAACGCACCGGCGGTGAAGGTGCCCTGCGCGAACTCGGAGTCGTTCCAGGCGGCGAGTGTGACGGCCGCCCCGACGCCGAGCACGAGGCCTCCGGCGAGGATCGCCTTGAGACGGCGGTTGCGTGCGCGCCTGGCGTCGGCTGCGGACGAAGCGGTAGACGTGGAAATGGTCATGGTGGGTCCTTCCCCCTGAAGACAGTCACCATGTGGTCATCCGGTGTGGAGATGTCGCGATTGTCGCGACGAGCTCGGTGGCCTGCTTAGCGAAAGTACCTCGGCGATCCGTCGCAGGGAATGCGCGCTAATACGTGATTAACCTGCGCTCACTACCCGGTCGACTACCGAGCGGGACACCGGTAGTGGAATCGGTGCGGCCTCCGACCGCGTAGGCTGGACACCCTGATTTCGAGGGGTGTGGACGTGGCTTCTGCCGATCTGACGAGCGAACGTGAATACGTTGCAGGCCTGTACAAGAGGCTCGACGAACTGCGCGACGACGCGAAGAACCAGCTGGAGGCGGTGCGCCGCACCAACCAGGGCGGAACCCACCAGAACCGCTCGGAGCGCGACGCATTCGCCCGCATCTACGAGGACCGGGTGAGCCAGCTCACCGAGATCGACGAGCGTCTGGCGTTCGGCCGTCTCGAGCTCGAGCCGGTGGGCAGCGATCCCACGCTGCGCTACATCGGCCGCATCGGCCTGCGCGACGAGGACCTGCAGCCCATCCTGCTCGACTGGCGAGTGCCGCAGGCCAGGGCCTTCTACCAGGCCACCGCGGCCACCCCGCTCGGTGCCCGCGCCCGTCGCCACATCACGAGCAAGGGCCGCGAGGTGGTGCGCGTCGACGACGAGATCTTCGACTCCAGCATGCTCGAGGGGGACACCAGCGAGCTGCAGGGCGAGGCGGCGCTGCTCGCGACGCTCACCGCCCAGCGCACCGGACGCATGGGCGACATCGTCGCGACCATCCAGGCGGAGCAGGACCGCATCATCCGCTCCGATCTCCGCGGTGTGCTCGTGGTCCAGGGCGGTCCGGGAACGGGCAAGACCGCCGTGGCGCTGCACCGCGCGGCCTACCTGCTCTACTCCTACCGCGACAGGCTCGCGACCTCGGGTGTGCTCATCGTGGGACCGAGCCGCTCCTTCCTGCAGTACATCGAGGCCGTGCTGCCCTCGCTCGGCGAGACGCGGGTGGTGCTCTCCAGCGTCGGCCAGCTCTTCCCCGGCGTCGACACGTCCGTCGACGACGCCGAGAGCGTCGCGGTGCTCAAGGGCTCGATCGACATGGCGGCGCTGCTCGCCCGCGCGGTGAAGTCGCGCCAGGTGGTGCCGCGGGAGCGGCAGACCCTCGAGGTGAACGGCGAGTACCTCACGGTGGAGCCGCAGTTGATCCAGAACGCCATGCAGCGCGCCTGGGAGACCCGCAAGCCGCACAACGTGGCGCGCGCCACCTTCAACAAGGCGGCGATCAACGCACTCGCGAAACAGCTCGCCGCGCAGTTGCGCGACCACGGCAACACGATCGAGGAGTCCGACCAGAACTGGCTCAAGGAGGACATCCGCACGGCGGACGACGTGAAGGTGGCGCTGAACACCGCGTGGATCCCGCTCACCCCGCAGCGGCTGCTGCAGGACCTCTACGCGCGACCGCAGTGGCTGGCCTCGCTCACTCCCGGCTGGACCCCGGAGCAGCGCGCACTGCTGCGCCGCGACCGGGACGCCGCCTTCACCGTCAGCGACGTACCACTGCTCGACGAGGCCGCCGAGCTGCTCGGAGCCGTCAGCGGCGGGGGCGACGCCGAGAAGCGCGAGCGCAAGCAGCAGCGCAAGCGCGACATCGAGAACGCCGAGCAGTCCATCCGCAACATGGGCGTCGAGGGTCTCGTCGACGCCGAGTCGCTGGCCGCCGGCTTTGAGGCCGCGGTGGAGCGCGGCTCTACCGCCGACCTCGCCGCTGCCGACCGCAGCTGGGCCTACGGGCACATCGTGGTCGACGAGGCGCAGGAGCTCTCGCCCATGCAGTGGCGCCTGCTCATCCGGCGCTGCCCGCAGAAGTCGCTCACCGTGGTCGGCGATGTCGCGCAGGCGAGCGCTGCCGCGGCCGCGCACAGCTGGGCGGATGCGCTGCAGCCCGTCATCGGGGACGGCTGGCGTCTCGAGGAGCTCACCGTGAACTACCGCACACCGGCGCAGATCGCGGAATCCGCCGAGTCGATGGCCATCGCGCACGGCCTGACGATCACCCGTTCCCGGTCCGTGCGCTCCAGCGAGTGGCCCGTCGCGGTCGTGGATGCCGCGGGACCGGATCCGGCGTCCATCGCCGCTGCCGTCGTCGACGCCGTCGCCTCCGATCGCGCCATCAACGCGCTCGGCACGATCGCCGTGATCGCGAGCGGGTCGCAGGTCGACGGCATCCACGCCGCGCTCTCCGCACGCTTCGGCGACGCGGTCGGACGCGGCGCCGCCGGACTGGCCCGCCCCGTCGCCGTGCTGACACCGCAGGAGTCGAAGGGGCTCGAGTTCGACGCGGCCATCGTGGTCGAGCCGCAGCTCGTCATCGACGAGATCGCCCGCGGTGCTGCCGCGCTCTACGTCGCGATGACGCGGCCGACGCAGCGCCTGCACCTGGTGACGAGCGCGCCGCTCCCGGAGGGCATCCTCCTCTAAAACTGTTCAGACCCTCACATCTGGGGGTGGCGCCCGGTCGTCGCGCGGGTCACTCTTAGGGGAGACGAGCGACGGGGTGCCACTGGGCTCGCGGGTGAGGAACGATGATGACGGATGGCGACCACGCGCCCGTTGCCCCGCGTACCCTGCACGACAACCTCGCCGGCCAGGCCGCGGTCGTCGCGCTGCTGCACGCGCAGGCACAGCAGCCGCCGCGCTCGCTGCTCGCCCGCGTCTTCGGAGTGAGCCCGCTCAGCGGCGAGGCGCGCTCCTGGTACACCGCGGCGCTCAGCGAGATCGAGGTCGGCGAGGCCCTGGCCCGCCTTCCCGCGGAGTGGTCGGTGCTGCACGCCCTCCCCGTCGGCGTCGGGTCGTCCGACCTCGACCACATCGCCATCGGACCCGGCGGCGTCTACATCATCAACACCAAGAACCATCCCGGACAGATCGTCTGGGTCTCCCAGCGCGCATTCCTGGTGTCGGGCATCCGCTATCCCTACATCCGCAACATGGAGTACGAGATGGGACGCACCGAGCGGCTGCTCACCGCCGCGGCCGGGACCCCGGTGGAGGTCTCGGGGATTCTCGCCGTCGTGGCCGCCAAGAGCCTCACGGTGCGCGACAAGCACCGCGACGTCACGGTGCTGCCGTCCGACGAACTGGCCGACTGGCTCCAGGGGCAGCCGCGTCTGCTCGGAGACGAGGACGTCGCGGCGATCGACGCGGCCGCCTCCCTCGAGTCCACCTGGCACGTCAGCGCGGCGCGGATCGACGATCGTGGTGCGCTCCGGGCGAGTTTCGACGCGGTGCGCGGCGAGGTGCGTCGCGCCTGGCGCAGGCAGCTGGTCTGGGCGACCCTCGCGACCATCGCGGGCGCCGGCGGCTTCATCGTTGTGACCTTCTCGATCCTGTTCAGCGCCTTCGCGTCCTTCGTCGACTGAGCCCCCGCGGGACCGCGGTCCCGCGTGCGCGGATAAGCTGACGCCATGTCTCTGGCTGTCATGTACAACGAATTCGGTCCCGCGTCCGTCCTCAAGGTCGTGGAGGTGCCGACCCCGCACGCGAAGCCCGGCAGGGTCCGCATCGCCGTGCGCACGGCCGGTCTCAACCCCGCCGACTACAAGGTGCGCGAGGGGCAGTCCCACGGCCCCTCCTTCAGCTTTCCCGCGGGAATCGGCCGCGAACTCGCCGGTGTCGTCGATCAGCTCGGCGAGGGCGTGGAGGGGTTCGCGCCGGGAGACGAGGTCTTCGGCACCACGGTCAGCGGCGCCATGGCCGAGTACGCCGTGATCAACCCGGCCAACCTCGCACTCAAGCCGGCCGCCCTCGACTGGCCGACCGCCGGCGGTCTCGCCCTCGCCGGAACCACCGCGTGGGACTCCGTCGCCTCGCAGAATCTGACAGCGGATGACACGGTGCTGGTCAGCGCCGCGGCCGGCGGCGTCGGGGTGCTCGTCTCCCAACTGGCGCTGCGGGCCGGCGCCACCGTGATCGGTACCGCCGGGGAGGGCAATCACGAGTTCCTGCGGAGTCTGGGAGTGGTCCCGGTGGCCCACGGCCCCGGCCTGGTGGAGCGGATCCGAGCGGCCGCGCCACAGGGCGTCACGGTGGTGTTCGACCACCACGGCGCGGAGACCATCGAGGCGGGCATCGCACTCGGGGTGGCGCGCGAGCGCATCAACACCATCGCCGCCGACCCGGCCGACTACGGCATCGTGCGGGTCGGACGCGGGCCGGCGAATCCCACAACACTGGCGGCCCTCGCGGCTCTCGTCGTAGCGGGAGAGCTCGTCGTCCCCGTCGAGGCGGTCTATCCGCTCCCCGAGGTGGTCGCCGCCTTCGACCACCTCGAGAAGGGCCACGTGCGGGGCAAGATCGTGCTCGCCGTCGGCTGAGTCGTGACGGCACCGATGGCCCGGCACCGGCACCGGCGTCGACTCGCCGCCGCACCGTTCCTCGTGGTCGGTGCGATGCACATCGTGCTGCTCGTCCTGGAGGGCAGCGGTGTCGAGGTCGGGCCCTGGGCGACGGTCACTAAGGGCCTTCTGATGCCCGCTCTGCTGCTCGCCTTCCTCGTCGCGCGCGTCCCGCGGCGGCCCGCCGTCGTCGGCGAGCGGACGACGGTTGTGCTGGTCTCCTGCGCCCTCGCCTTCTCCTGGTTGGGCGACATCTCCCTCAGCGTCACGGATGGCACCGGCTTCCTCATCGGGCTCGGGTTCTTCCTCGTCGCGCACCTGGCCTGGATCACGACCTTCGTGCGGGTGCTCGGCGTGCGCCGCCCGCCCCGGGCCGCCGTCGTCTACCTCGTCTGGCTGGTCGTCTTCGTCGTCCTGCTGGCCCCGCACACCGGAGCGCTGCTCGCGCCGGTGGCGCTCTACGGCGCCGTGCTCGCGCTGGTGGCGGCCCTCGGACTCGGCGCCGGCCGTGCGGTGGCCTGGGGGTCGGCGCTGTTCCTCGCCTCCGACTCCCTGCTCGGCCTGCACACCTTCTACCCGGGCTTCTCGCCCTGGCAGATCGACGCGATCATCATGACCGGCTACCTGGCCGGCCAGGGGCTCATGGTGCTCGGCGCACTCCACCACCCGAAAACGACCGAGAGGACCGCGCGATGACCGCAGCCGAAACACGATCAGGGACGGCCCGACCGGAGGGGCCGACGAGGGCCGCCACGATCGGGCTGATCGGCGCGGGCTGGCGCGCGGAGTACTTCCTGCGCATCGCGGAGGAACTGCCCGGACGCTTCGAGGTCGCCTCGGTGCTGGTGCGCAGCGAGCGGTCGGCGGCGGTCGTGCGGGACCGCTGGGCGGTGAGCGCCACCACCTCGATGGCGGATTTCCTGCGCGGCCGCTACGACTACGTGATCGTGTCGACGCCCGCCGAGGCCGCAGCCGAGCTCGTGGTGTCGCTCGTCGCGGCCGGGATCCCCGTTCTCGCCGAGACCCCGCCCGCGACGGACGTCGAGGCGTTGGTGGCCCTGTACCGCCGGGTGGGCGGCGCGGGGGTGCAGGTCGCCGAGCAGTACCACCTGCAACCGGCGCACGCCGCGCGGCTGGCGGTCGCCGCCTCCGGCCTGATCGGCGAGGTCACGAGCACCCGGGTGTCCGCCGCCCACGGCTACCACGGTCTGAGCCTCGCCAGGCGGGCGCTCGGCGCGGGCTTCGAGGGCGTGCGCACCACGGCGCAGACCGTGGCCGACCGAGTGCTGTCCGCGCGCGGCAGGGAGGGGTGGAAGGGCGAGCTCGTCGAGGTGGACAACCCCCGCACGGTGGCCCTGCTGCGGTTCGAGTCGGGCACGACCGCGGTGTTCGACTTCGCCGAGGAGCAGTACTTCTCCCCGGTGCGTGCCAGGCGCTTCTCGGTGCGCGGCACGCGCGGCGAGGTCGACGGCGACCGCGTCGACTACCTGCTCGCGCCCGGCCGTGCCGTGCACGCCCGGCTCGAGCGCGACGCGACCGGCATCGACGGCGACCTCGACGGCAGCCACCTGAGGGGCATCGCGCTGAATGAGACGACTCTCTACGAGAACCGCTTCGCGCCGGCCCGGCTCGGCGACGACGAGCTGGCGGTCGCGGAGCTGATGCACCGGATGGCCCAGTTCGTGGAGACGGGGGTGGAGGTCTACTCGCTGGCCGAGGCCAGCCACGACCAGTACCTCGCGCTGCTGGTGCAGCGGGCGGCCGAGAGCGGTGCCGAGGAGGTGTCCATGCCGATGCCCTGGACCGCCGAGAACGGCTAGGAGAGGATCAACTCGCCACGGAGTGCTTGCGCGGGAGGGTGAGGAGGGTGGTGATGCTCACCACGATGAGCAGGATCGCCCCGATGACGAGGAACGACTGGATGGCGAGCGACGGCAGGGTGAAGGTGACGATGCCGGCGATGATCGAGACCACGCCGCTCACGATCGCCAGCCAGGCGGGGGAGACGAGTCCCTGCACACCGGCCATCACGTCGATGATGCCCTCGGCGACCCACCCGAAGCCGATCACCCAGGCGAGCACGGCGAGCGACTGCGCGGGGTTGACGAGGCAGTAGACGCCTGCGGCGACGAGGAGCACCCCGAGCACCCCGCCGAGCACCCGCCAGAGGGCGCCCGAGGTCGAGGAGAAGAGCGCCACCGAGACGCGGAACAGCCCCGACAGCACCAGGTAGAGCCCGAACACGATGGCGATCGTCACCAGGGTGGCGCCCGGCCAGACGAGGGCGATGATTCCGAGTACCAGGCCGACGACCGCGATGGCGACGATCTCGCCGCGGTGGAGGGTGAGGATCCTGCCGGGGAGCAGTCCGGGCGCTATCGGTGGATTCGTCATAATGCGCCCCAACCTACTGCTTGCGGATGCTCGCCACCAGTGCCGAGATGTGCGGCGACGGCTCGAGGTCGAGGATGCTGCGCAGCAGCACGCGGTAGCGGTCGTAGACCCGCAGCGCCTCCGACTGGTTGCCGCCGGCGAGGTGCACCCGGATGAGGGCGGCGTGCGCGCTCTCCCGCAGCGGTTCCACCTTCATGGCGGCGCGCGCCGCACCCGCGGCGTCGGCGAGTCGTCGCGCATCCGTGAGCAGCGCGGCCTGTGCCTCGAGCGCGCTCATCCGGAGCTGTCGCCAGTCCTCGGCCTCGGCGACGACCCAGTCGTCGTACCAGTCGGGCAGGAGTTCGAGCGAGAGCAGCGAGGTAGCCGCGGTGGAGAGGTCCTCCTCGTGAACGGGCTGCCCGGTCTGGAGCAGACGGCGGGCGAGGGCCTGCCCGTCGCGCAGGTCGACGCCGACGGCCTCGGCGAGGCTGAGCCCGGGCGAGGCGGAGAGGATGGCGTCGCGGGTCGCCGGGTCGAGACGGGAGAGCGCCGAGCGCAGGCTGATGCCCGCGCGCTCGTCCGAGGCGTCCGGCCACATGGCGCCGGCCATCGCGATGCGCGCGACGGAACGATCGTGCAGGGCGAGGAAGGCGAGCAGCCGCTGCGACCCGACGGCGAGGGGATCGACGCTGCGTCCGCCGACGCGGAGGTCGAAGGCGCCGAGCAGCGAGATCTCGATCACGAGCGCCGCGGGGATGGGGCGCACCGGCTCGGCGTCGGGGGTGTGCGGGACCGGCGCGGCATCGGCCTCTCGATCGACCGCGACATCCGGCACCCGGTGCATCACGGCGGGTACCGGGGCGACGACCGTCCAGCCGTCCGCCCAGGTGCTCAGAGCCACGATGACGGGCTCCAGGTTGCGCCCGTTCGTCGTGAGCAGGTACTCGGCCTCCGACAGCGCGTTCGCACCGTGCACCGTCATCAGGCCGGCGCCCACGAAGCCGTCGAGCCGAGCGGCGAGGATGTCGCGTTCGACGCCCACTCGCCGCTCGAACTCCGAGAACCGGGTGACTCCGCGGAAGACCGCCTCCCGCATGATCAGCAGGCTCCAGCGTTCTCCCACGGCCTCGAGGGCACGCGACGGCGAGAAGTTGTTCGATGGTTCCGATTCCTCAGCCGCCGCGCGAACGAGATTCATTAGTGTGGCTCCGCCCCCTGTGTGGAACAAGGCTAACCTCTGTAACGAATCTTTGTCACCGTCGGATTCACCGCTCCGAGTGGTTCTCGCGCTTGCGCATCAGCACGATCACGATGAAGCTTCCGCCGAGGGTCAGCAGCATGGCTCCGCCGAGCAGCGGGAGACGTATGTCGACACCCGTCGCCGCGAGTTCGCCTGCCGCATTCGGCGTGCCCTCGTCGGTGGGGGTGGTGCTGCCGGGAGGGGTGCCCGCTCCGCCTCCGCCGCCCGGGTTTCCGGGGGTCGGGGTCGGTACTACCACGGGATTGTCGCTCTCGGACACGTCCGGTGCGACGACGATTCCGCCGATCGCCGGGAAGCGGATGTCGTCGGGGCTCGTGAGGTCGGGGCCGGTGTAGGTGACGTCCACGCCGCGGTTGATCAGCTGCACGCTGCAGAAGGCGAGATCGCCTCCGCCGAAGACCGACCCATTGCACTGGTTGACGATCACGGGTATGGCCGCGGTCTGGGTCGAGGGTCCGGTCGAGCAGTTGACGCGGGTGGGAGCGCCACCGCCGTTGACCGAGCCGTTGCACTGGGTGATGGTCGCCCCGGTTGTGGTGTCGTAGGAGTCGCAGTTCAGGGTCGACTCGCCGCCGCCCTCGCCCGATCCGGCGCACTGGTTGACCGTCGCAGGGGTGGTCTGCGCGGCTCCGATGATGATGTTTGTGATCTGCACCGCGCAGATCAAGACGCTGCCGCCGGCGTTTCCGGAGCCGTTGCACTGGTCGACGCTGGTCGTCAGCGTCGACGACGGTGTGCTGGTCGGGGGGAGGCAGGTGAGCGCGCCGCCGGGGGCTCCCGTGCAGGCGCTCACGGTGACGACCGACGACTGCGTGTTGTCGGCGAGGTTCAGGGTGTTCTCGATGACGACCTGGCACTCGATCTGCTGGGCGTCGGCGTTGAGGATGCCGTTGCACTGCGAGACGGGCGCGGCGGCCGACGCGGAGCTCGTGACTCCGGTGGGCGCGAGCGCGAGCAGCGCGGCGAAGCCGACCGTGGCCATCAGAGTGGCCAGTCGGGTGGAGCGGGTGGAACGGGTGCGAATCATGGATTTCCCCTCGGTTGTGTCCCCACCCTCGCCGACGGGCCGTTACGTGGGCGTCACCGGGGCGTGACGCGGTGCAGACCACGAGGGCGGTCTGCCGCCTGACCGGCCTTTATGCGGCTGAAAGTTTTTCTCTGCGGGGAGCGGACGACCGGGCTAACCGCGTGTGCAGGCGCCAGAGCCGACGGCGTCGTCGAGCTCCGGCGCCTGTGCGGCCACCGGGTCCAGCTCGGTCATGGTGAGCGCGTACCCCACGTTCGCGAGCTCCGCACTCGTGGCGAACACCACCCCGGCCACCGCGCCCGTGTCGGTGAGGAGCGGCCCGCCGGAATTTCCGGAGCGCACGTCGGCGGCGAGGGTGTAGACCTCACGCGGCGCGGGGTTCTCGCCGTAGATGTCGGCGGCCGACGAGGTGGCGACCGAGAGCACCCTCGCGGGCCCGGTGCTGAACGGGCCCCCGAAGGGGTAGCCGTCGATGACGCCGGTGGTGCCGACGGAGAGGGTGGGGGAGAGCGCGAGCGGGGTTGCGGGCAGTCCGTCCACCGCGATCACTGCCAGGTCCTTCACCGCGTCGAAGTAGACGATCCTGCCCGGGAGGGCGCCCTCGCCGGGCACCTCCACGATGGGTGCCGTGACCCCCGCGACGACGTGGGCGTTGGTGACGACCCTGTCCACCGCGACGACGAAGCCGCTGCCCGACTGGTTCTGCCCGCACTCGAAAGCGTTCCCCGTAATGCGCACAACGCTCCTCGCGGCCTCGGTGAGCGCGGGCGTCCCCGTGTCCGCCAGGGGCAGTTCCGGGGCTGTGGTGATCCCGCCGAGCGCCTCGGTGATCAGCGGGATGCCGTCGTCGACGACACTCGAGCGCAGTCGGGCGAGGAACGCCTCGACGGGGTCGGGGGTGAGGCTGTTGATCGTGCGCAGCACGGCGGATGCGCCGATGGCCTGCGAGAACAGGGGGATTCCGAGCGCGGTCACGCTGAGCGCGAGCAGCGAGGCGATCAGGGCCGCGGCGACGGCATTGACCCCGGCTCCGAGAACGTGGTCGACCGCGCTGAGCGGTGTCTTCCTGAGGCGGTCGCGGATTCCGCGCCCGACCGCCGAGCCGACGGCGTGTCCCACCAGCACGAGTGCGATCGCCACCACGACGACGGCGGGGACCCGCCATTCGCTCGCCGGTACCCAGCCGTTCACCACCGGGATCGCGAAGTACGCCGCAACGGCGCCGGCGGCGACACCGACGAAGGCGGAGACGCTCCGCACGAAGCCGCTGCGGTACCCGGCGAACAGGTAGCCGAGCAGAATCACGACGAGCAGCACGTCGAGCACCCACACACCGGGCATTGCGTACTCCTCGTTCGGGGTCGGGGTTCTGACTGTCGAGGATACAAGGGCGTCCCTGGGTGCCCGTGCGTGCAGGCTCTTCCTAGCCTGCCCCCTGCCGGAGCACGGCGTGCGCATACGGAGCGCATAGGAAACGGGACTTCTCTGTTCTCAACGCCCCGTTTATCCGCATCAGGATCCGCACAGGAGAGACCATGAACGACTCGATCAGCACCCGCAATCCGACCGGCCCCGCTCCCCGGGGCGAGTACATCGCCGAGCCCTTCCCCTCGTCTCCGACGGCGCCGGGGAACCACCGCCGCCGCACCACACTCCTGATCGTGGGCGGCGCGACGGCGATGGCGCTCTGCATCGGTGGCGGCGGCATCGCGGTGGGAGTCGGCATCGGAACCCTGAGCAACCTCGCCTCCAGCTCCACGGCCGTCGCCGCGGAGGGGAGCACCGTCACCACGCTGCCCGGCTCGTTCCGCCCGAGCTCCCCCTACGGCGACGACTCCGGCACCGGGTACGACACCGGGTCGGGCGGCACCGCCACCACCCAGTCGGCGGCGACCGCGGCGACCGACGAGCAGAAGGCCGGCGTCGTCACGATCCTCAGCGACCTGGGCTACAGCGGCGAGGGCCAGGCCGCGGGCACCGGCATCATCCTCACCTCGAGCGGGCGCATCCTCACCAACAACCACGTGATCGACGGCTCGACCAGCATCGAGGTCACCGTCGAGTCGACGGGGAAGACCTACCAGGCGGATGTCGTGGGTTACGACGCGACGAACGATGTCGCCGTCCTGCAGCTGGTCGGTGCCAGCGGCCTCACCCCGGCGACGCTCGACGACGACACCGTCGCCCTGGCCGACGCGGTGGCCTCGATCGGGAACGCCGAGGGCACCGGCGACCTCGTGGCCGCGACCGGCGCGGTGACCGCGCTGGACGAGAGCATCACCGTCGGCAACGAGAGCACCGGGGCGTCCGAGAGCCTGAGCGGCCTCATCGAGATCGACGCCGCCGTGGTCTCCGGCGACTCCGGCGGCCCGCTGGTCGACGACGAGGGTGAGGTGGTCGGGGTGGTCACGGCCGCGTCCAGCGGCTCGGCGACCATCACCGGCTACGCGATCCCGATCGAGACAGCCATGACCATCGTGCAGCAGATCGTTTCCGGCACCGAGTCCGGTACCGTCTCGATCGGCCTGCCCGCCTTCCTCGGCGTGCAGCTGGCCACCACGCAGACCGCGGCGGGCGCCGTGCTCGGCGGCGTGATCGAGGGCACCGGGGCGGCGACCGCCGGTCTCGCCGCCGGCGACGCCGTCACCTCCGTCGACGGCGTCGCCGTGGCGAGCGCCGCCGAGCTGAGCGCGGCCATCGCCGCCCACGAGGTGGGCGACTCGGTCGTGATCGGCGTCACCACCGCCGCGGGCGTCGCGACGACCGCGACCGTGACCCTCACCGCGGGGCCGGCCGCCTGATCCACGCGCGCCGTCGCGCCCGCGCGGGCCCCGCATCCGCTCACCGGGTGCGGGGCCCGCGGCGCGTGCGCCCCGGAATGCACCAGTATGGGGAGCATGGCTCACATGATCGAACTGCCGTCCGCCCCCGCCTACGTGGCCGTGCCCGTGGGAACGCCGCGCGGCGGACTCGTGCTCATCCACGAGATCTGGGGACTGGTCGAGCACATCAGGGACGTCGCCGACCGCTTCGCCGCCGAGGGCTACCTGGTGGTCGCGCCCGACATCCTGAGCAACGCAGGCGTGAGCCCCGAGGTGGGCGACGAGCTGCAGCGGCTCATCTTTCACTCCGACGAGATCACGCGCACCGAGGCGCAGCCGGTGATGCGCGAGAAGCTCGCGGCCGCGCACGCCCCCGAGTACGCGGCGTGGGCCGTGGGCGTGCTGACGACCGCGGTGGACTACCTCGCGGCGCAGCCCGGAATCGACGGCCGCATCGCGGTGACGGGCTTCTGCTTCGGCGGCGGCTACAGCTTCGCGCTCGCCGCGGCCGATCCACGTGTGCGGGCCGCCGTGCCGTTCTACGGCTATCCGCCGGAGCCGCTCTCCGTGGCGGCCATCGGCTGCCCGGTGCTCGCCTTCTACGGCGACGGCGACGAGCGGCTGATGTCGTCGCTGCCCGCGCTCACAGCGAGCATGGCGGATGCGGGGGTCGCCTTCACGGCACAGACCTACGAGGGCGCCGGCCACGCCTTCTTCAACGACACGAACTCGATCACCTACGTTCCCGATGCGGCGGCCGACTCCTTCGCCCGCGCGCTCGCGTTCCTGCGCACCTCGCTCGCGGCATGAGCGCGCGCGCGAGCGTCACCTGCCCGCAGTGCGGCAGCCTCGTCCCCGCGGGCGACCGCAAGTGCGACAACTGCGGCGCGCGCCAGAAGGACTTCGCGCCGGCGCCGCAGTCGTACGTGCGGCCGGACGCCGCCCCGGTCGCGCCGCCCGCTCCGACGCTCACCACAGCGCCGTCCGCGCCGCCGCGCGCGCCCGCCTCGCCCGCGGTCCCGCCGCCCGACGACTACCGCCCGCTCGCCCACCGCGGCGCCACGGCCGGCGGTCCCGCGGCGCCGTCCACCGCGCCGATCACCGGGTACGCCGTTCCTCCGACGAGTCCCGTCAGCCCCTACGCGACCCCGCCCGCCGACCCCTACGCGAAGGCGCCCGTCGCGCCCTACGCTCCCGGCTCGCACGCGCAGGGTGCTCCCACCCGCGCCGCCGCCCCGCCCTCGACCTCCGCGGTGACGGCCGACGCTGCCCCCTCGGGACGCAGCAGATCCGCGTCGCGCGCGCTGATCTTCTCGCTCATCCCGGTCGGCGTCAACGTCGTGGTCTTCCTCCTGATCTGGCTGTCGCTCGTCATCGCGGGCGGTGCAGCGAACCTCGACTCCGATGCCATCACCGGCGGCATCCTGCTCGCCGGGCTGTCGGGGATCCTCGGGGGAGTCGCGAACCTGGTGTTCCTCCTTCTCGCCCTGGTCTTCGGCATCATCGGCCTGAGCCAGACCGCGGGGCACGCGACGACCGGCCGGTGGCGTGCCGTGCTGGCGATCGTGATCGTGGCCTGGCACGTGCTGCTCGTGATCGGGTTCATCGCGCTGGCCGTGAACTAGAGCTGCTGCCCGCCACCCGTTTACCCGCGGGAAGCGCTGCGGTAGATTCACGCTGAGAGCGGGGAGGTGCGTCGTGTCGGAGCGTGAGGTCGCCCTGTCGTGGGTCGACGGATCCGGAACCGGCATCGAGGTCTCGCGCGTGACCTTCACGGCCTACACCTCCTCCATCGACGGACGCATCGACGGCCCGGCGGAGGACCCCTTCGTGCTCGAGTACGCGGTCTCCTGCGACGAGGCCTGGAACACCCGCTACGTGTTCGTGGCGGAGGCGGTCAGCGGGCGTCGTCTCGAACTGCTGTCGTCGGGGCGGGGGCACTGGACGAGCGGCGAGGGCGAATCGCTGCCCGAGCTCCGCGGTGCCCTCGATGTCGACATCAGCGCCACACCCTTCACCAACACGCTCCCGATCCGCCGGCTCGACCTCCGGCTCGGCGAGAGCGCGGAGATCGTCGTCGCGTTCGTGTCCGTTCCCGACCTGGTCCTCAGCTCCGAGGGGCAGCGGTACACACGGATCGGCCCGCGCACCTACCTGTTCGAGTCGCTCGACGCCCGGTTCGAGCGGGAGATCACCGTCGACGACGACGGGCTGATTCTCGAGTATCCGGGGCTGTTCAGCCGGGTCGTGTGAGAGCGACCGCGGGGATGGAGTGCCGACGGCGTCGGTCTCCCCGTACGGGGTCTGCCTTCGCGGGGATGGCCACGTGTCTCGAGCAGCAGGCGGATGCCTCTCCGCGATCCTCGATGGACCGTCTCCTCGGGCGCTGCCCGCTCCGCGACGACGCCCGAAGCTGGTTCTACCGAACGATCGGCGAGCTCGAGGTGGCGCGCCTGCTCGCGCGCCTCGACGACTCCTGGACCGTGCTCCACGCGGTGCCGGTCGGCTCCGGCATGTCGGACATCGACCACGTGCTGGTCGGACCCCGCGGCGTCTTCACGGTCACCACGAAGAACCACTCCGGCGGGACGATCTGGGCCACCGGCACCGGCTTCCTGGTCGACGGCCGCGGCGAGCGATACATCCACCACTCGCTGAGCGAGGCGAGCAGGGCATCCGACCTCATCACGAGGTCCGCGGGCATCCGTGTGCCGGTGACCCCGGTGATCGTCGTCGTCGATCCCGCGGCCATCACCGGATCCTGGCCGGACGTACCCGTGCTCCCCGCGAACGGCCTGCTGCGCTGGTTGAGGCGCCAACCGAGGGAGTTCGCCGACGACACCGTCGCGGGCATCGCGCAGGCGGTTGTGGGCGTTCATCGTGCGCGCCGCCATCGTGGCCGCCGTGCTGGTCGGCGCGCTGCTGACCTTTTGTGCACTGCCCCACGTGCTCGCGGGGTTGTTCGCGACCGCACTCTGAGCACCTGAAGGCCGTTCAAACCTGCTAAACTCCCAAGGTTGCCGTAAGACGGCCGCGGATAAAGAGAGCCGGCACATTCAGTGACCGGCACCGCGCAACGATCGAAAGGGGTCATCTATGCCACTCGCACCAGATGCCAAGAAAGCAATCATCGACGAGTACGCCACCCACCCCGGTGACACCGGTAGCCCCGAGGTGCAGGTCGCTATGCTGACCGCACGTATCCTCGATCTCACGGAGCACCTGAAGGAGCACAAGCACGACCACCACTCGCGTCGTGGACTGCTTCTGCTGGTGGGCCAGCGTCGTCGACTGCTCGGCTACCTGTCCGACGTGAACATCGAGCGCTACCGCTCGCTGATCGCGCGTCTCGGCCTCCGCCGCTAGTCCTGTCCTTCGGGCACGGCTGGTTCTCTGGCTTAGCGAAGACCGTCACTCCCTCGGGAGTGGCGGTCTTCGTCGTTAAGCTGTGCTGGTGCCCGACACCATCACCAAGACCAGAGCGGATGCCCCCGCCGGCTTCTTCGAGGCCGAATCGGCCGGTCTCGCCTGGCTCGCACGCGCGACAGCGCTCGGGGGAGTGCGCGTCGTCCGCGTGCTACGCGTGGCGCCGGGCCTGATCGAACTCGAGCGCGTCGACGAGACGCACCCCACGCGGGACCAGGCGGACGCTTTCGGGGCCGCTCTCGTCCACACGCACTCCGCGGGGGCCGCCGCCTTCGGATCGCCGCCTGAGGGCTACGCCGGTGCGCTGTTCATCGGTCGGCGTCCGCTGGTCTCCGCGCGCCAGACCCGGTGGGGGAGGTTCTACGCCCGCGACCGGGTGCTGCCCTTCGTCCGTATCGCCGTGGAGGCGGGTTCCGTCACCGAGCGCGAGGAACGGGTCATCCGCTCGGCCTGCGCCCGCATCGAGGCCGGCGACTTCGACGACGCCGAGCCCCCGGCCCGCCTGCACGGCGACCTCTGGACGGGCAACGTGCTGTGGTCGGCCGATGGCGCCGTGCTCATCGACCCGGCCGCGCACGGCGGCCACCGCGAGACCGACCTCGCCATGCTCGACCTGTTCGGGCTGCCCAACCTCGAGCGGGTGCTCGCCGCCTACGAACGGGAGGCGCAGGCGACGGGGGAGCCGCTCCGCGCCGGCTGGCGGGAACGCGTGCCGGTGCACCAGCTGCACCCGCTCGCCGTGCACGCCGCCGGTCACGGCAGGAGCTACGGCGTCGCCCTCGCCGAGGCGGCCGAGCGCACGCTGGCGCTGATACCGTAGGCGGGTAGAGCAACGGAGGCACTCGTGAGCGTCCGCGCCGACTTCCGCAGTCTGTTCGAACTGCGTCCCAGCCCGCCCCGCTGGCATATCGCCCTCCAGGGTGCGGTGGCCATGGGCATCCCCAACGTCGGCTTCTCGCTGGCCGGACGCAGCGACCTCGGCCTGCTCGCCAGCACCGGCGGATTCCTCGCGCTCTACCTCACCGCCCGCAGCCGTCGAGAACGGGCCGCGAAGCTGCCGTTCATCGCCATCGGCCTGGTCGCCGCGGCCGTGCTCGGCGTGCTCGCCAGCGGCACTCTGCTCGGTTCGCTCCTCGCCGTGTTCGCGATCTCGGTGGTGAGCGCGACCCTCTGCCTCGGGCTCTCCGTCGGACCACCCGGTGCCCTCTTCTTCGTGCTCATCGGCGGTGTCGCCACCCACCTGGCCGCCCCGACGCGCATCGGCGGGGCCGGCATCGACGGCGGCCTGATCGTCGGTCTGCTCGTGCTCGGCTGCGTCGTCTCCTACCTGGTGGTGCTCAGCCCGCTGCTGCGCCCGGCCGTGCGCCGCCGCGATGCCGCGCTGCACGGGACCCGCGAGCCGCTGCGCTTCGTGATGGACGCGATCAGCCGCACCATCCTCGTGCGCCTCACGATCGCCGCGGCGATCGCCGTCGCCGTCGCCGCGCCACTCGGCCTGCCCCGCGCCTACTGGGTGGTGCTCACGGTCGTCGTCATCCTGCAGAACGGCCACGGGGTGCGCCTCTCCGCCCTGCGCGGCGTGCACCGCGTGCTCGGCACCCTCGTCGGCCTGGGCGTCTTCGCCCTGATCGCGCTGCTCGGCCCCGAGGGGCTCGTGCTCGCCGTCGTGCTGATGGCGCTGCAGTTCGTGGTCGAGATGGTGATCATCCGCAACTACGGTCTCGCGCTGATCTTCATCACCCCGCTCGCGATGCTCATCTCCACGCAGGGCGGCCACATCGAGGAGATCATCGCCGACCGCGTGCTCGACACCCTGATCGGCACCGCGATCGCCCTCGTTGTGCTCTTCGGCGCGGTCGCGGTGCGGCGGTTCAGGGCGCGGACCGCCTGAGCTTCAGCACACTGTCGTCGATGGTGCCCTCCGTGCCGTCGGGTGCGGTGACCGGGCGCGACACCAGTGCCCGGGTGAGCACGGTCCAGTCGGCGGATGCAAGTCCGCCGCCCGGCAGGAACAGGGCGTCGTACATCTGCTCGGCCGTGGGCAGGTCGACCGCGTGGTGATGCCCCTCAGTCGCCCAGCTCGGGGCGCCGGCGTGCCCGACGATGAGCAGGATGCCCCCGGGCGCGACCGCGGCGGCCCCGCGCCGCAGGATCTCGTCGCGGGGCAGCTCCACCCAGGAGTGCAGGAAGTGCGAGGTCACCAGGTCGTAGCTCGTCGGCGGTCGCCACTCGGCGAGGTCGGCGGCGACCCAGGCGACGTCGTCGCCGTCGGCCGCGTCCGCAGCGCCCACCGCGAGCGCGCTGGGCGCGATGTCGACCGCGGTCACCGACCAGCCGTTGTGGGCGAGCCAGAGGGCGTCGCCGCCCTCGCCGCTGCCGAGGTCGAGGGCCGTGCCCGGCTCGACCCCGCTGATCTCGCGCACGAGCGCGGCGTTGGCCCGGCCGCTCCACGAGCGGCCGTTCTCGCGGTAGCGGTTCTCCCAGTACTCCGCGGCCCCGCTCACGATGCCGCCTCCTCGTCGTCGAAGCGGGCGAGCGCCGCAGCCACGTCGTCGAGAACGAGCGCGGCGTTGATCGTGGTTCCCGCTGTCACCCCCGCGGCCATCGCGATGGGCACCAGCGCCGCGGGATTCGCGACGTTGCCGATCGCGAAGAGGCCGGGCACGCTCGTCTGGTGCGTCGCATCCGTCGTCGTCCACTCGCCGAAGGGCGTCTCGGTGCGCTCGGCTCCGAGCTGGCGCAGGAGGGCGTCGAGCGGCTCGGGTGCCGGATCCGTGAACAGCACGTCGAGGGCGAGCGTGCTGCCGTCGGCGAACTCCACGCCGGTGACGCGGTCGCCCTCCGACAGCACGCGCGCGATCGGGCGGTCGTCCGCGCGGATTGCGCGGGCGGCCATCGCGCGCAGGTCGTCGGCCGGCACCTCGCCGATCAGCGCCGTGAACACGGTCACCTCGGGCGAGTAGGCGCGCAGCATCTGCGCCTTGTGCAGCCCGAGCGGCGAGCCGACGAGCACGCCGATGTGCGAGTCGCGCGCCTCGTAGCCGTCGCAGTACGGGCAGGCGACGACGCCGCGTCCCCACTGCGCGGCGAGGCCCGGGATGCCGGGGAGCTCGTCGCGGATGCCGGTGGCCACGATCACGCGGGAGGCGCGCAGGCGGTCGCCGGCCTCGGTCACGAGCTCGAAGCCCGGATCGAGGGCGGTGATCGTCGCCACCCGGGCCGTCTCGATCACGCCGTCCGCCGCACGCACCTCGCGCCGCCCGTCGGCCACGAGGTCGAGCGGGGAGTAGCCGTCGCGGCTGAGCACACCGTGCATGTGGGGCGCGAAGCGGTTGCGCGGCTCGCCGCCGTCGAGCACCAGAACACGGCGGCGGGCGCGGGCGAGGATCAGGGCGGCGCTCAGTCCGGCGGCGCCGCCGCCGACGATCACCACGTCCCAGGTGTCGTTCGAAATTGTCGATGTCATGCAGCAACGATGCGGCGCGCGTTACGATTCAGGCAAATATCCATGCCGAAACAGCAAGGAGCGGATGTGGCGGAACACGCCCTGCAGCAGATCGGCCCCCGGCTGAAGAGCTGGCGCCAGAAGCGCGGCCTCACCCTCGACGAGCTCTCCGAGCTCACCGACGTCTCGGCGAGCACCATCTCCCGGCTCGAGGCCGGCAAGCGCGCACCGAACCTCGAGCTGGTCGTGCCCATCGCCCGCGCCCTGCGGCTCGAGCTCGACGACCTCGTGCCGCGCACCGTCCCCGACCCGCGGGTCGTGCGGGTGACGAAGCGCATCGACCAGGTGACCTTCGAGCAGCTCTCCCCCGACTCCTCTCCGTCGCAGGCGACCAAGGTCACCTTCCCGGCGCCGGTGGCGGGCGCGGCGCCCGATCCGAAGGTGCACGACGGCTACGAGTGGCTGTACGTGCTCAGCGGACGCCTGCGCCTGGTGCTCGGCGAGCACGACATCGTGATGGGGCCGGGGGAGGCCGCCGAGTTCGACACCCGCACCCCGCACTGGCTCCAGTCGGCGGGCCCGGGGCCGACCGAGCTGCTCGCGATCTTCAGCAAGCAGGGCAAGCGCATCCACCTGCGGGCGCGGTCGACAGGCGACGGCCGGTAGCGCAACCCCCCTGCCGATTTCGCTTCCGCTGCATCCAGCGAGGGCGGTGCGGAGGAAGTACCTGGTAACACCGACACCGCAGTCGGGAACAGACTAGGAGCATCGCATGCGCAGATCACTCGTCGTCGGCACCGCCGTCGGCAGCATCGTGGCACTGGGGTTCGTCGCCCCGGCACAGGCAATCTCACCGACCACCGCCGACCTCTACGTGCTGCACGCCGTGCCGGCGACGCCGGTCGACGTGTACGTCAACGGGGCGCTGACCCTCGACGACTTCCAGCCCGGCGCTCTGGCCGGCCCGCTCGACCTCGCCGCCGGAACCTACTCCGTGGCGATCACCGCTGCAGACGCGGCCGACGCCAGCGCGCCGGTGATCGGGCCGATCGACCTCGTGCTGGCCGCGGGGACCAGCTACACCGCGGTCGCGCACCTCGGCGCGACCGGCACGCCCACCGCGACGCTCTTCACCAACGACCTGGCGAAGACCGCCCCCGGCCAGGGCCGGCTGACCGTGCGCCACGTCGCCGCGGCCCCGGCCGTCGACGTGCTGGCCGGAGGCAGCCCGGTGATCAGCAACCTCTCCAATCCTGCGGAGGCGAAGCTCGACCTCCCGGCGGGCACGGTCTCCGCGGCGGTCGCGGCCACCGGCACAACGACCCCGGTGATCGGCCCGACCGACGTGGCGATCCAGGACGGCGTGAACACGATCCTCTACGCCTGGGGCAGCCTGGAGGCCGGAACACTGGCCATCGCGGCCCAGACGATCGGCGGACTGCACAGCGCACCGAACGGCGTCCCCGCCGGTGAGGCGGGGCTGGTCGCCGACCCGGACCCCGCCCCCTTCGTCTGGGGCGTCGCGGCGATGCTCGTGCTGCTCGCCGCGACGGCCGCGCTCACCCTCGCGAAGGCGCGCGCGGCACGGCGCGAACTGCCGGCGCGCCACGGCCGAGCCGACCACTGAATCCCCGATACCGGAGAGGGCGCATCCGCGCCGGCGTTCCTGCCGCCGCCGCGGTCGCCCTCTCCCTCCTCGCCGGATGCTCCGCGAACCCAGCTGCGGAGCATCCGGTGCCTGCCGTGAGCGCGAGCCCGGGCCCCACCGCGGGCCCGACCGCTCCGCCGCGCCCGGCGCCGCCGGACGTGCCCGTGCAGGGCACCGGGCTCGTGCCCGCTGCGCAGGTCGCGGCTCCGGTGCGGCTGTCCGTTCCCGCCGTCGGGATCGACATCGCGGTCGCGCCCGTCGGTGTGCTCGACACCGGTGTGATGGAGCTGCCGGCGCAGGTGGACGTCGCCGGCTGGTACCGCTTCGGATCCGCTCCGTCGAGCGCGACCGGCACGACGGTGCTCGCCGCCCACGTCGACTCGCTGAAATACGGGCGCGGCCCGTTCTCGCGTCTGAAGGAGCTCGCCGTGGGGTCCCCGATCACCGTGACGACCTCCGACGGCGCGACCCGCGACTACCTGCTCGCCAGCAGCGAGCGCATCCCGAAGCGGGAGATCCCGCTCGACGCGGTCTTCGATCGGGAGGGTGCCGCCCGGCTCGTGCTGATCACCTGCGGCGGACAGTTCGACCACGAGACCGGCCACTACCTCGACAACATCCTCGTGACCGCAACGCCTGTCGCCGGATGACGGCGCCACCTACCATGAACGCGACTCCCCGCGAGAGAACCGGACCGACAGCCATGCCCCACGCCCCGGCGCCCGACGACGACGCTGCCGCGCTCGCGGCCGGCTTCGTCGCGGGCGACGAGCGCTGCCTCGCCCGGGCCTACGCGCTGTGGTCGCCCCTCGTCTACACGATCGCCCTGCGATCGCTCGGCGATGTCACCGACGCCGAGGACGTCACCCAGAAGACCTTCGTCGCGGCGTGGCAGGGCAGAAGCGGCTACGACCCCCTGCGCTCCCGCCTTCCCGCGTGGCTGGTGGGCATCGCCCGGCACGCGATCGCCGACACCCACGCCTACCGGGCGCGGCTGCGCCGGCTCGACGAGCAGCTGGCCGCGACCCAGCCGATGCGGGAGGCGGCCGCATCCGGCGACCTCGACCTCGCCGACCGACTCACGGTCGCCGACGAGATCGCCCGGCTGGAACCCGAGGCGCAGCGCATCATCCGCCTCGCCTTCTACGACGACCTCACCCACCACCAGATCGCCGACCGCCTCGGGCTGCCGCTCGGTACGGTGAAGAGCCACATCCGCCGCAGCCTCGAACGGATGCGCAACCGACTGGGGGTGACGAATGCCGCACGTTGACGACGACACGCTCGCGCTGATCGCCCTGGGCGAGCCGGCGGCAAGTGCCGCGGACAGCGTCCACCTGGCCGAATGCGACTCCTGCTCCTCCCACCTCGCCGAGCTCAGGCTGGTGTCCCAGCTGGGCAGGGACTCCCTGTCGGAGCAGCCGCTCAGCGCACCGCGGCCGGAGGTCTGGGAGGCCGTCGCGTCCGAGCTCGGTCTCGAACGGCGACCGCAAACGGTCCGCCGCCGGCGCGTGCCACTGCTGGCCGCCGCCCTCGTGGTCGTCCTGATGGCCGTCGCGGGCGTCGCCGGCTGGCAGCTGCTGCGACCGGTGTCTCCCGAGGTGCTCGCGCGGGCGACCCTCGACGCGTTCCCCGAGTGGCAGGGATCCTCGGGGAGCGCCGACGTCGAACGGCTGCCCGACGGCAGCCGCGTCGTGCGCCTCACCCTCTCCGCGCCCGAGACCTCGGGGGCCTACCGCGAGGCCTGGCTCATCACGCAGGACGGGACGGCGCTGGTCAGCCTCGGCGTGGTCGACTCGGCGACGGCGGTGCTGGCGGTGCCCGACGACATCGACCTGGAGCGCTACGAGCTGGTCGACGTCTCGGCCGAGAGCGACGACGGGAATCCCGCGCACTCCGGCGACTCCATCGTGCGCGGCCGGCTGGAAGGCTGAGGGGCTGGTCGCTTTCCCCGGGCGCCGGCGGGTGCCAGACTGTCACGGTGATCAGTCGAGCGTTCCTCACCGGCGTTCTCGTCGCATCCGCTCTGCTGCTCGCCGGCTGCACCGCCCCCGCCGTGCCGCCGGCCGAGCCGACCGCGGCGGAGACGGCGGCCGTGGTGCAGGCCGCCGTCGACCGGCAATGGGCCGCCAGCCGACTCGAGGGGCGCATCGAGCGGCCGGAGCTGCCGCAGGGGCAGGTCGCCTCGGTCTCCGAGTCGGGTCCCGCGCTGTCGGGGTGCCTCCAGGATGCAGGGATCTCGTCGTGGGGGTACAGCGATTCCGACGGCCTGGTGTCGGGCGACGGTGTCCGGGCCGGTGACGAGGACCAGCTCGTCTTCTACTCCTGCTTCGCGAGGTACCCGCAGGTCGTCGTCCTCTCGGCGGAGCAGCGCGCGTTCATCTACGACTACTACGCGCGAATGAACATCCCCTGCCTGGGCTTCCACGGCTACGGGATCACCGACGCCCCCGACCGCGAGTCATTCGTCTCCGGCTCGGCCGACCTCGGCAGCAGCTGGCAGTGGAGCCCGATCATGTCGATGACGACCCAGCCGGATTCCGACGGGGAGTGGGAGCGGCTGGAGCGCGACTGCCCGCTCACCGTGCCGGGCATCGAGGGCTGGTCGTACACGCCCTTCTTCGGGTGAGTGCCGGCGCCGGCTGCACCGTCGCGGTCAGGTCGCGCCCTCCCGCTGCGGCTAGGCTCGCCGCTATGAAAAACCTCGGCACCATCATCGGCGTCATCATCGCGATCGTGATCGCGTGGTGGCTCGTCGGCGCTCTCTTCTCCCTCGCCTGGTTCATCGTGAAGGTCGTCATCGTGGCCGGAGTCGCCGTTCTGGTGTTCTTCGCGCTGCGCGGACTGCTCGCTCGGAGCAGCCGGGAATAGATCCGCCGCATCCGCCGTTTGCACATGTACATGCAAACGCATAGAGTTGCAGCAACAACCCGGGAGGGCAAGCACCCATGAGCACAGTGAACGGCACAGGAATGCAGTTCGGAATCTTCACCGTCGGAGACGTGACGACGGACCCCACCAACGACACGACACCGACCGAGCATCAGCGGATCAAGAACATCTTGACGATCGCCCAGAAGGTCGAAGAGGTCGGCATGGAGGTGTTCGCCCTCGGCGAGCACCACAACCCGCCGTTCGTGCCGTCGAGCCCCACCACGATGCTCGGCTACATCGCCGCCAAGACCGAGCGCCTGATCCTCAGTACCGCCACCACGCTGATCACCACCAACGACCCGGTGAAGATCGCCGAGGACTACGCGATGCTCCAGCACGTGGCCGACGGCCGCGTCGACCTGATGATGGGCCGCGGCAACACCGGTCCGGTCTACCCCTGGTTCGGCAAGGACATCCGCGACGGCATCCCCCTGGCCATCGAGAACTACGCGCTCCTGCAGCGCCTCTGGCGCGAGGACTTCGTCAACTGGGAGGGCAAGTACCGCAGCCCGCTCCAGGGCTTCCAGTCCACGCCCCGCCCACTCGACGGCGTCGCCCCCTTCGTCTGGCACGGCAGCATCCGCTCTCCCGAGATCGCGGAGCAGGCGGCCTACTATGGCGACGGATTCTTCGCCAACAACATCTTCTGGCCGAAGGAGCACTACATGCGCCTGATCGGGTACTACCGCCAGCGCTTCGAGCACTACGGCCACGGCAAGGCCGAGGAGGCGATCGTCGGACTCGGCGGCCAGGCCTTCATGGCGAAGAACTCGCAGGACGCCGTGAAGCAGTTCCGCCCGTACTTCGACAACGCGCCCGTCTACGGACACGGCCCCACGATGGAGGACTTCACCGAGCAGACCCCGCTCACCGTGGGCAGCCCGCAGCAGGTCATCGACCGCTACGCCGGAATGCGCGAGTTCTACGGCGACTACCAGCGCCAGCTGTTCCTGATGGACCACGCCGGACTCCCGCTGAAGACCGTGCTCGAGCAGCTCGACATCCTCGGCGAGGAGGTCATCCCCGTGCTCCGCAAGGAGTTCGCGAAGGACCGCCCCGCGAACGTGCCCGACGGCCCCACCCACGAGGCCCTGGTCGCGAAGCGCGACGCCGCTCTCGCCGAGCCCGCCACCGAGTCGGTCGAGGTCGCATCATGACCACTCGCAAGATCGCTGTGATCGCGGCCGGCCTCAGCCAGCCCTCGTCGACGAGACTCCTCGCCGACAGGCTGGCGGATGCGACGACCCGCCACCTGCAGGATGCGGGAGTCGACGCCGAGGTGAGCATCGTCGAACTGCGCGACACCGCGCAGGACGTCGTGAACAACCTCATGACCGGTTTCCCGAGCCCGAAGCTCGAGGCGGCGATCGACACCGTGACGAACGCCGACGCGCTCATCGCGGTGACCCCGATCTTCACCACGAGCTACAGCGGGCTGTTCAAGTCGTTCATCGACGTGCTCGACCCGGCGTCGCTCACCGACATGCCCGTGCTCATCGCCGCGACCGGCGGCAGCGAGCGCCACTCGCTCGCCCTCGACTACGCGATGCGCCCGCTGTTCACCTACCTGCACGCGCAGGTCGTGACGACGAGCGTCTACGCGGCGTCCAGCGACTGGGGCAGCAACGGCGACGCGACCTCGGGCGCACTGCCCGACCGCATCGAGCGTGCCGCCCGTGAGCTCGCTGCGCTGGCCGCGGTGTCCGACCGCTCCAGCCGCATCGTGGACCCCTTCGCGCTGCCCGCCGGATTCAGCCCGGTCGGCGGCTACGGCGCCCAGTAGTAGTCCCGCTCACCGTTTCGCCCGCTTCTGCCCCGTTTCCCGCCGGATCCGGGGCGGAAGCGGGCGAAACGTCGTTAACGTCCTACCGTGGACGCATGACGAAATTCCTGAGACTGGGCCCGGTCGGCGACGAGATCCCCGTGATCGACAGCGGGGACGGGGTGCTCCGCGACCTCCGATCGCTCACTCCCGATATCGACGGCGCCTTCCTGGCGGGCGACGGCCTGCGCCGGGCGCGGGAGATCGCATCCGCTCTCCCGGAGCTCGAGGGCGCCTCCCGGCTGCGCGTCGGCGCCCCGATCGCGCGCCCCGGGGCCGTGCTCTGCATCGGCCAGAACTACGCCGCCCACGCGGCCGAGTCGGGCAACGGCGCCCCGACCGTGCCGATCCTGTTCTTCAAGCACTCGAACACCGTCGTGGGACCCTTCGACAACATCCACGTGCCCCCGGGCGCCGACACCATCGACTGGGAGGTCGAGCTCGGTGTCGTCATCGGCAGCACCGCGCGCTACCTCGAGTCCGAGGCGGAGGCGCTCGACCACGTCGCCGGCTACGTGGTGAGCCACGACGTCTCCGAGCGCACCTGGCAGAAGCAGGAGTCCGGCGGCCAGTGGTCGAAGGGGAAGATCGCCGAGACCTTCAACCCCGTCGGCCCGTTCCTCGTGCCCGCCGACGAAGTGGACCCGCAGGCGCTGCGCATCTGGTCGACGGTGAACGGCGAGCATCGCCAGGACTCCACGACCGGGGACATGGTGTTCTCCGTCGCGTTCCTGGTCTGGCACCTCTCGCAGTACTCGGTGCTCGACCCGGGCGACCTGCTCAACACCGGAACACCGGAGGGCGTGGCGATGTCCGGCCGCTTCCCCTACCTGAGGGCGGGCGATGTCGTGGAGCTCGGCATCGACGGCCTCGGCACGATGCGCCAGCAGCTGGTGCCCGCGCCTCGCTAGCGCTTCGCGAGGAACGCGAGCAGCACCCGGTTGAACTCGCGGTGCTGCTCGATGTTCGTGGCATGCCCGGCGTTCGGGATCACGATCGCCTCGGCCCGATCGCTGAGGGCTGCCGCGGCCGCCGCGTGCTCCGCCGGCCAGAACTCGCTCTCGGCGCCGGCCACGAACAGCGCGGGCACGGTGAGGCGGCCGATCACGTCGCGCCAGTCCTGCAGCGCGTGGTCGTTGAGCAGTGCGATCTCGTCGCGGTCGAGCGGGACCGGCTTCGCGCTGCCCGGGCGGATCTTCGCCGCGCGCACCAGCCGCACGAGCCGCATGCCGCGCTTCATCATCGGGGTGCCGACGCCGGTGTCGGGAACCCCGTGCTCGAAGTGGGTGCCGAGGGTCTCCCGGGTGAAGCCGTAGAAGCCCTGCCTCCACTGGTCGTCGTTCAGCATCCGCGGGGTCTGGTCGATGCTGACCACCGCGGAGACGCGCGCCGCGTCGAACAGTCCGAGGTACGACCAGATGCTGCTGGCGCCCATCGACTGCCCGACCAGCGTCACGTCGTGCAGGTCGAGCGCCTCGAGGAAGTCGCCCAGGTCCTTGCCGCGGCGCGCCATGCGGTAGCCGTGGTCCGGCTTCTCCGAGGCGCCCTGGCCGCGGGCGTCGAAGGCCAGCACGCGGTAGCCGGCGGCGGCGAGCGCGCCCGTCTGGAACATCCAGGAGGTGGCCGCCGCCATAAATCCGGCGATGAGCACCACCGGTGTGCCCGTGGGGCTGCCGAACTCGGCGTAGTCGAGGCGTACCTGGTCGCTGCTGGTGATCGAGGGCATGCGGTGAAGTCTATTCAGCGAGCCTGAGCGCCGGTCATTCCTTCTTCGGCCGGTTGTCGACGAGCTCGAGCGCCTGCTGCTCCCACCACTGGCCGGCCTTCGGGCCGCCGTTGCAGGCCCCGTCGCTCACCCCGGGATGCTTGATCCAGAGCAGGGCGTCGAGATGGGTGCTCTCGCTCGTGGTGACGACGGGAGGCTGCCCGAGGGCGGCGCCGCTCGGGTTGCACCAGTCGCCCTTCCAGCCGTTGCCGTTGCGCGACACGTCGGTGACGAAGCGCTTGCCGCCGATCAGGGCCGAGAGCGCCTCACCGTACTCGCGCTCCTCGTCGACCCGGTAGAAGTTGGACACGTTGGTGAAGAAGCCGCGTGCGTCGGCCACACCCGCCTTCGTGAGCATCTCCGCCATCCGCTTCTCGGGGATCCAGTTGTTGTTCCCGGCGTCGAGATACGAGGTGAGCCCGGCCGCCGTGAAGCTCTCGACCGCCTGCTTGATGAGGGGCAGGCGGCGCTCCTCCTCGCCCGCGCACTTCTCGCTGAACAGCATCGCGAGCGAGTCGGGCTCGACGATCATGACGGCACCGGTGCCGTCGAGCTGCTCGGCGAGCGCCCGGGACCAGGCGCCGTACTCGTCGTAGTCGAGGCCGCCGGCGGAGTGCCCGCCGCAGTCGCGGTTCGGAATGGCGTAGGCGACGAACACCAGGGTGGTGCCCGCGGCCTCCGCCTCGTCGATGTACTGCCCGAGGATCGTGGGCATCTTCTCGGCCGTGAGCCATTCGCCGAGCCAGATCGCCGTCGGCTGCCCGCTGATCTCGGCGATCTTGCGGGCCTTCTCCGTCTCGCCGGCCGCGAGCAGCGCCTCCTCGGCCACCATCGCCTCCGAGCGCGGGTCGAGGAACGGGCCGCCCGGGTACAGCTCGGCGCTGGTCTCCTCGCTCGGCGTGGGCGAGGGGGTAGCGGATGCCGCGCCCTCGTCGTCGACGGACGGTGCGGTGCACCCCGCGAGGGCGAGCATCGCGGCGAGCCCCACGGCGATGGCCGCGCGCCCGCGTGTGATCCTCGTCGTCATCCGTCGTACCCCCTGATGAGGTACAAGGCTCGCACGGGATCCTCGCGCTGGCAATGGAATCCAGCGGATAGCGAGTTCCGTGCGGGGGAGTCAGCGCCCGAAGTGCGTTTCGAAGCGGGCGAGCAGCGCGGCGACGGCGGGGCTGGGGGAGGGACGCGAGATCACACTCAGCTGCCACGGCACCTCCGGGCCCACGATCGGCACGGCGACGGTGTTCTCGGCGAGCACCAGGGTGGCGGCGGGGACGACCGCGAGGCCGAGGTCGGCGGCCACGAAGCGCGGCAGCTGGGTGAGGTCGCCGATCTGCGTCGACACGGTGCGGGTCATGCCGGCGTCGGCGAAGGCCCGGTCGATCACCACGCGGTTGCCGAAGCCCTCCGGCGTGTCGACGAAGCGCTCCCCGGCGAGGTCGAGCAGCGTCACGGAGGCGCGCATGGCGAGCGCATGGCCGCGTGGCAGCACCGCGACGAAAGTCGTGGAGACGAGCGGCAGAACCGCCAGGCCGACGAGGTCCCGCTCGGGAAGTCCCATGAACGCCACGTCCACGCGTCCCCGGCGAACGTCGTCGGCGAATCCGGTCGATCCGGACGGCGACGCCTGCAGCTGCAGGTCGACCAGCGGGTGCAGGCGGTGGAACTCGCCGAAGAGCGCCGGCAGGTCGACCACGTCGACGCTGGCGAAGATGCCGACGCGCAGGCGGCCGCGGATGCCGGCCGTCGACTGCGCGGCCGCGCTCCGCACGCGGTCGATCGCCTCGAGCGCGCGGCGGGCCTCGGGCAGCACCACCTCTCCCGCCGCGGTGAGCGTCACGGACTTCGTCGACCTCGCGAAGAGGTCTGCGCCGAGATCCTTCTCGAGCGCGCGGATGCCGGCGGACACCGTGGACTGCACGGCGAACATCCGCTGGGCGGCCCGCGTGAAGCTGAGCTCCTCAGCGACGGCGACGAAGTACTCGAGTTGACGGGTGTCCATGCACTTATTATCGCTCATAGCGATTAGTGATAGCGACAATAGTCGTTGGACACGATGAATCGACGGGTGCATCCTGAAGCCATGACACTCCTCACACCCGAGCGCACCACCCGCAGCCGCGTCGTCCTCCGTCACGGCGCCGGCTTCTGGGTCATCGCCGCCGCCTTCATGACCGTGATGGCGTTCTCCACGCTGCCGACACCGCTCTACGCGCTCTACCAGCAGCGCGACGGCTTCGCGACCTTCCTGATCACGGTGATCTTCGCGGCTTACGGCGTCGGAGTGATGGCCAGCCTGTACTTCGCCGGGCACGTCAGCGACTGGCTCGGACGCCGCCGCATCATTTTGATCGCGATCGTGGTGGAGATCGTCGCCGCCGTGATCTTCCTGCTCTGGCCCGAGGTCCCCGGGCTGATCGTCGCGCGGTTCGTCAACGGCGTGGGAGTCGGCATGCTCACCGCGACGGCGACCGCCCACCTCAGCGAGCTGCGCGCGGTCGCCCGCCCGGAGGAGGGCCCTTCGACCTCGGGGACCGTCTCGAGCTTCGCCAACATCGGCGGCCTCGCGCTCGGTGCGCTGGTCTCGGGTTTCCTCGCCCAGTTCGTCGTGGCGCCGCTGCTTGTGCCGTACGCGGTGTTCCTCGTACTGCTGGTCGTCGCGGCGATCGCCGTGGCCTTCGTGCCCGAGACGATCGAGCGGATGGAGGAGCGCCCGGCGTACCGCCCGCAGCGCGTCTCGCTGCCCGCCGCCTCCCGCTCCACCTTCTTCGCGGCCGGAGCCGCGGCCTTCTCGGCCTTCGCGATCTTCGGCCTGTTCACCTCGCTCGCCCCCGGCTTCATCGCGGGGACGCTGGGGGAGCCCTCCCGCCTCGTCGCCGGGGCCGTGACCTTCGCGGTGTTCGGCGCGGCCGCCGTCTCCCAGGTGCTGACCGTGCGGATGCGCGCCTCCGCGCAGCTCACCCTCGCCGTTGTGCTCATGGCGACCGGCCTCGTCGCGCTCGCGCTCGGCGTGGTGATCGCGAGCCTGCCGGTGTTCGTCGTCGCCGGGATCCTCGCGGGCGCCGGCGTCGGCATCCTCTTCCGCGGGTCGATCGGCGTCGCGGCGTCGCTCGCCGCCGGCCCGGAGCGCGGCGAGATCCTCGCGGCCCTCTTCCTCATCGCCTACGCGGGCATGTCGGTTCCCGTGCTGCTCATCGGGTTGGCCCTGCTCTTCTTCCCGAGCAGCATCGTGCTGGTGGTCTTCGCGGCTCTGGTGCTCGTGGCCGTGCTCTTCTCCGGCACGCGGATGATCGCCACGCGCCGCGAGGCCGAGCGCGCCTAGGCAGCGCCTCCTGCCGGATGGACCACCTCGCGCCGACCTGACAGCGCCCAATCCACGGCTTTTCGGTGACCGACTGGTAGTCTGAACCGGTAACACAACGGAGCAGGCAGGCACGACGCTGGTCAGTGGTGGTGAATCTCCGGCTTTCGCGGGCAACGCGCCCGGCGATTTTCTACTGTTGACCAGACATGCGCCCCACTCTGGGGATAAGCGCGAGTACACATATCTGTGTGTCTGAAGCCCCTGCTCCTCGACGAGTCCGTTCCACACGGGAACTGACGTAAAACAAAGAGGAGAAACCCCCACATGGAGGGTCCAGAAATCAAATTCGCCGAAGCCGTTCTCGATAACGGTTCATTCGGCACGCGCACCGTGCGCTTCGAAACCGGTCGTCTCGCACAGCAGGCCCAGGGCGCCATCGCGGCCTACCTCGACGAGGACACCATGCTGCTCAGCGCGACCAGCGCCGGCAAGCACCCCCGCGAGGGCTTCGACTTCTTCCCCCTCACGGTGGACGTGGAAGAGCGTTCCTACGCGGCAGGCAAGATCCCCGGCTCGTTCTTCCGTCGCGAAGGCCGTCCGTCGACCGAGGCCATCCTGGTCTGCCGCCTGATCGACCGCCCCCTGCGCCCGACCTTCGTCGAAGGCCTGCGCAACGAGGTCCAGGTCGTCATCACCGTTCTGAGCATCGCTCCCGACGAGTTCTACGACGCGCTCGCGATCAACGCCGCATCGCTGTCCACGCAGATCTCCGGCCTTCCGTTCTACGGCCCGATCGGCGGCATCCGCCTCGCACTGATCAACGACCAGTGGGTCGCATTCCCCAAGTACAGCCAGCTCGAGGAGGCCGTCTTCGACCTCACCGTCGCCGGCCGCCTGGTCACCGATGCCGAGGGCAACGAGGACATCGCGATCATGATGGTCGAGGCCGAGGCCACCGAGCACAGCTGGGACCTCATCAAGGCCGGCGCCACCAAGCCCGACGAGGCAGTCGTCGCACAGGGTCTCGAGGCGTCCAAGCCCTTCCTCAAGCAGCTCATCAAGGCCCAGCTCGAGGTCGCCGCACAGGCGTCCAAGCCGATCGCCGCGTACCCGGTCTTCCCGCCGTACCAGCAGGCGACCTACGACGTCGTCGCGGGCTACTCCTACGACGAGCTCAAGGGCGTCTACCAGATCGCCGACAAGGTCGAGCGCCAGAACGCCGACGACGAGCTCAAGGACCGCGTCAAGGCGCACGTCGCATCCGAGATCGAGGCGGGCCGTCTGGACGCCAGCGCCACCGGCGAGATCTCCGCGGCCTACAAGTCCGTGTCGAAGAAGGTCATGCGCACCCGCGTGCTGACCGAGGGCATCCGCATCGACGGCCGCGGCCTGTCCGACATCCGCGCGCTCGACGCCGAGGTGCAGGTCATTCCCCGCGTGCACGGTTCGGCGATC
>Ga0247810_10000126_pt1 | contig 124367 bp, 109 predicted proteins | sample UWRJL119311C1_FD_179918 | JGI IMG/M metagenome (GOLD analysis project Ga0247810, IMG submission 179918) | Plant litter microbial communities from Arlington Agricultural Research Station in Wisconsin, United States - UWRJ-L119-311C-1 | ecosystem: Environmental > Terrestrial > Plant litter >... | reverse complement strand
GGCTGTACACCCTGTAGTTAGAACAAACCCTGTTAGTGGTTGGAAGAGTATTTTCCCCATCGGGGGACATGTGGGACATATCAATGGAGTGACAGAGCTTGAGAGCAAGGTGAGTCAACCCCATTAGATCGCCATCAGAGACTAATATTGGGTTGTAGGCATTATTGAAATGGTTTCAAAGATTACTCGTCGATAACCATGACCTCCAAGTCCGCTTCAAGTGGAAAAATGTGAATGACGTCGCCATCTGGGATAACCGATCGACCTTCCATACAGCAACGTATGACATTGAGGGACAGGGGGAGAGATATGGCGTCAGAGCCGTTAGCATAGGAGATGCGCCATTCTTTGATCCGGAGAGCAAAAGCCGCCAAGAAGATTTAAATGCCAAGGCTGCTATTGCGGCTAGCGCTTAGTTTTAACTTGAAACAGACGTAAATAGGTGGCTCTACTTGATATACAACATCTTGTTCTGTTTTCGTGTTGCGATCCGCTTTGCTCAATGAAGATGTATTAGAAGCGCATAAGAACCATATAATATATCAGCTTGATACCAAAATTCTCTCCTGTTATGAAAATATCTAGCCATTACGATTTCTGAATACCATTTCAGACTGCTACCTACGAGTTGTAGGTGAGATAGTTCACAGAGTTCTCAGTCATCTAAAGGTATTAGCCGTACTCCCAATGTAGCATAGGAAGTGACAAAAGCCGTTCCACAATTTTCCCCAGAAAAAGCGACAAATTTAATATTCTAAGTACCTTTAGCCACCCATTCCAGCTTCATTGAAACTCAGGAGTCTTCTTGTTTTAGACTTACTTTTAACTAACAGCTCTAGCCCGTACACAGCTGCACTCAAAAGACTTTCACATGGCGAATTTCACTAAAGTCGTGCGAGTGGGAGAAGAGTTGTGTGTTAGTGCCGAAGTCCATCTGCTGAACTTGTAGATAATTTAACAAACACCACCCAGGAGGATTTTAAGGACGTAAAATAGGTTGTGAGAAGTTAAGAAACTATTGTAGATCGCAAAAGAAATACAGACGGTAAAAGCCTGACAGGTATTTGATGTTATGGATTGTGGAAACAATATGTAATTCAGATTTAGGAACAAAATATATTAGGAACATATAGACGTAAGCTCAAAAGTTGTGACCATAGGCATAGCGAACTCATCCTTTACCATTTACTCATCATACTCAAGAGTCAAAGTTGTAGGAATTGGAGACTCTTTCGAATTCTCATCCAAATAATACTTCATCTGCACACCAGCGAACTCGTGTGTGGTGGTTGAAAAGTGCCCCTGTCGTCCAGGTGCGCGTCTGATATTCTTGAGCTTGAAAACCTCCCTGAGTGTAGCGGCGAGCGAACATCCCACAAGACGAGCACCGAAGCAGAAATGCAACCCGTGACCCAAGAGCGTATAATCTTTGACTGGGCGGAATGGATCCAACTTCTCCGGATTAGGGAAGGCAACGGGGTCCATATTCGCCTTGGAAGTAGCTATCAAGACTGTGTGGCCAGCCTTAATGTGGATTGGTCCGCGAGCTCCATCAACGATTGTTACATCTTTGGTGGTAACACGAGGTAGACCGGGAACCACTCCTGCATGTCGCATACCCTCGAAAACAAACCCCTGCAATTCTGTTTCGGCAGCTGGGTCCTCTGAATGTGCTAGTGTGATGATACGTGCCTTGTAATCCTCATATCCTTCACTGAGGAACAGATCAATAAGGAGAGACGCTTGCTGAGTTAGATTACCGGCGATTGGTGCGCCTATGCCGATACAATCACCTACCAAATCACCGATAGGCAATTTGGAAGCGTTAAGTGCATGGTAGAGTCTGTCTGCAACAGGACCAACTTCAAATGCACTACCTTTCGCAAGCCAGTCTACCACATTTTCCTTTAAGCCTTGCTGGGTCTTGAGATGAGCTTCAAAGACTGATCCCAAAACGGAGCCTGCTTTTGTCGCTCCTTCCATCATTTTCCACTCTTTGCCTGGAACGATGTTGAAGCTCTGATAGATGAACAGGAACAGGTATGCGCCAAACACTTCTGCAACTGAAAACAAACCGCGAGGTTTTTCTGATGTCTTTAGCGGAATAGCGAAACGTTCAGCAAGCCAGAGAATTGGGGCGACATTTGCTACATCGCGAACAATGTTTATTGACCTTCTCTTGCTCGAAGAGTATTTCAAAGAGTTGTCTTTGATAAGTTTTGCAACGTTAGTTCTAAAGAACTGAGTAACGTTCGCCTCAAAGCCCTCTTCGAAAAAGACTTTATGAAGCAACTTTGATCGTGAGTCATGTCTCTCTGCGTCATCCCACCCGATCATAAAATCGTGACCGTCTGTGCACTTACGGATTGCTTTTTGGTACATGACGGTGAAGTTTTCTCGATCTTCGAAGGCATTTCTACATCCTTGTTGGGTATGGATCCCGATAACATCCATGCCACTCGCTGGTCGCTTCAGGTCATACTGATCAGCCACTTTGTTCTGCTCCAGGATTCCCTTAGCTGCTTTTGGAGTATAAAATGGTAGTAGTGCGTATGATGAAGTTCCTGTCCAAGCACCAGGAATACCGTTGAAGAGCAGGTAAGGAAACATTCCCCCATAACTGCCAGGTGGGGGTGAACTGAGTAACTTCGCAAACCCAAAGCTAGTTAAAGTGCTACTGTTAAAGTCGTAGCTCAAGAAACGATCTCCTCGAACAAGACTGACAGCATCATCCAGAATACCTCTACCAGTAGTCTGCCCGGGGCATACACCACTTCCAGGCATGGCTGGCTTCGTACATTCAGCCATGAGCCCGGGATACAGTTCGAGATTCTCAATATGGCCATAAAGCAATTCCGCGGCTCTAGCGGTTTCTTTATCTGGGTTCCAGTCTTCAAAGTTCTTGTAAGGTTGCAAATTGAGATATCGACGAAACCTAGAATGAAAAGATCAGCTTCTAAAGGTCTGTTAAATCAGCGCTAGTACTTACTCATTCATGGTGCAGACGTTGAACATATCTCGAGCTTGCATTTGGCCTAGGATATCTACTACCTTCAAACTGGCAGGAGTACCATGTGCACCAAACGCGTGAGCTGGTTCATCAATGCAGTCCTTGATAACCTCAGCAAGCTCAAAATCATTGAAGCTGCCATCTTTTCCTCTCTTAAGGCCGCCAAAAGTCCATTCCTTTGGTGGGGTAGCCATCAGGTTATGCCCACGATCCTTCATGATCTTCTTAAACATATCAACGGTCAGGTCATCTACTGATTTGAGCTCCGGAAGACTCTCCTGCAAGACTTCTTCCATCCACTTATCATCGGCAGCACTAAGCGCAGCATGCCAGTGATAAAGAACTGCAAATTCAACCGACACGACGTTGCCTGATCCTCTATCTAGCCTTTTGCCACTTTGCTTGATCTCCGCACCCAGATCCAGTGACCATGTCGAGTTTGCTCGGGGAGTGTTAAGAATCGCAGAAACATAGTCCTTTAGCACCACAGAAGCGAAGAAGCCTACGTTAATGTTTCGAGTGAGTTGGAAGATATCCTCATCTTGCCTATTTAAGTACTTGTCAGACGGTTGAACATGGGAAATCACAAAATTTAGTTGACTTACCATGCCTTATCTTCTTTACTTAAGCTAGCCCAAGGCTTGTACTTTCCTGCTTCATTGACAGTAAATAGGTTTTTTGCAATTTCATTGTGGTTTCTTGAAAACATCAATAGTACAACAACCACACCTGGTGGCATCATCATGATTCGTTCCGACGCAACTATTTATAAATTAGAAGATGCCATCACGGAAAACTTTGACTACGATGTCTCTTACTTGAGTCGGGGAAAATTGTTCCATTTTCATAGGTTCTCACACCTTTCTGCTCCTTGTCCGTGTTACCATAAATTGTGCTCAGGTCCACATAACTCGAGGTTTCATTGATCCATGGATCAGTTCTCGAAGTCTGGAAGCATTCATGGATAACCACCGTAGCAAACGAAAAAAAGAGCCGATTGAGGCCTGATGGATGTGGTCTGAATTCTCCCTTTCTCTTCAATAGCTGGTCATACACCAGTTCGGGATCAGGTAAGTTCGGGCCTTTAGGTTTTGTAGGAGGAACATTCCTGGCATAAGACGAGCCAGCCTTTCCCATCTCAGGGTGCCATGGGGTGTTACCACTTCCATCATGCTTTCTGTATCGTGCTGACGGTCCAGCCATGTAGGCGGAGGATGAGGCAGATCGTCCCATAACATGCCGATGAAATTGTTAGATACAGTTTGACTTAGCCCGCTATTCAAAGGTAGAGATTGAAGCATTGCAACTCCATTCTCGAGTAATAGGTCTTTGTCATTCATAGGCTCCCCAGATGCAAGCGTAGTGATGGCTCCTGCAACCGTCTTTGCATTTTTGAGGCCCATGTGTGTGAGATCATGGCCAATAGAAGTTTTCTCTAACACCGGAATAGCAGCAGCTTGGTCGTCACTCTTCCCATCAGGTGCTCGTGTTGGCTTCCGCCGAATAGATCCAATTATACTTTTGAATGGTGCCATGGTGAAGGATTTCTAATAATCAAAATTGTTGAACTGAAGTTTGAACCAAGTTCAGAATAAGAATTTTTGAGCAATTGAAGTGGGAACGCAGACGAAGATAGAACAAGGTTGAGAGGAAGGGAGAAATTCGGGCAAGGCGCGCATCGTCACACAAGCTGCTCGTCGTATGCAAACGGAACCAATCGCCTACACGAGTTGGCATTGAACATCAGACACATCTTGACGCCAATATGCATCGCCCCGCACGGAGCTGGATAATGTAATATATAAAAGAGGAGATCTTTGTGGTAGTATCCCGACGAATGGCTATCAAGCCTTAGTGAGACATACATATTTGTTTCTGACTTGACCGCGTTCCAGCTCCTATGATTGGATAATCGATGCTCGAAAGGTCGTGCCACCATATTTGCTATGTAGATCATTGTTTGCAGTCAGTGGCTGCATAATGACACTAGATGTTTTGGTTCTAAGTCAAGTTTTGTGATGCGGTGAGCGTAGATCCATGAAGCCGGTGATGCAGGCTGGAGATTTATACTTCTCCTACCTTTCCGTGGTCCAGTCAACCGGAAATTAATTGAACTATTCTCATTCAGACATCGAGTATGACTAGTGGGATTGTTCTAAGGTCGCTTCGAAGAGGGAGAGTAGGACTTGTGATATGTCTCTGATATGAGGTATCAGAAATACCTCCGAGAGGATAGGGCGTAAATTGAATATCAATGGCTGCTTTACCGAAGCCAGTGCAAGTTTAATTAAAAGTCATCCCGCCGGCAGGATCCCTGTGTGGATCAGGAACCTAAACCCGCGTCTTAAAATGCAAAAGAAATCGGATATTGCTGTTCCTAGAGGTGATCATATAAAGCCACAACTACCTCGACCTCAGTCCCTCTTGACGCATTCCGTAGATATGGTATGAACTCAACAATATGTCGGCTCTCTATAGCTGCAGTATATGTGACAACCACATATATCTTTAAGTTGCTTTACGTAGATAATTTTTTGAAGCGATGTATCAGTACAGTAGATGATTTCATGCGAAATGTGAGTTAGACTTTATATGATTGCTTCGTATGTATACGATCGTATCCGCCAACTTCATCATGGAGCTCTAAGTTTTGTTCAGTCATAGAAGCCCATTTCGACTAATTAATTTCAACTTCCTGTGGTACATTTATTTAGGAGAACCTTTCTAGGAGATATAAATAAAGGTGGCTAGGCTAGTAATAGCGTGCCACTATACAGAAAGGATTATAATCCTCATGTCACATTCCCAAGCGACCAGAGGTATCACGCTAAACTTCTTTGAGCGATCAGGCTGAGAACGCGCTTGGGAACAAAAGATTGTTGGAAATCATCTTTTATGGTTCAAGTCCATGTCAATGGCAAACAGGCTTCCATTGCAGGCCAAGTTTTACACTCGAGGTATATATTCATGGTTTGGCCTACACATCACTGCATCGAGGCCAGTTTCCAACAGAAAATGGCAACATAGGCACAGCACTCACAGCCTTGTCCCCATAACCGCAACACGCCAACAAAATTCCTATTCGTATACCTATACTCAGAAAAGAGGTGATTCACTGCACGATGAAACAATATATGCCCTTTCAACTGGTTCTGGTCGAGCCGGAATAGCCATCATCCGTGTGTCTGGGCCGGCATGTCTTGACGTATGCTCCAAGTCCTTAAAGCACGACCTCGCTAATAATATAGATATATAAATCATTATGCCCTACGCAGCCAATTCCCAAGCCTCGATACGCAAGTGTACGAACCCTATATAACCCTCTCAACGCTTTGGAGGTGCTAGACTCCGATGCCATAGTCCTTCACTTCCCCGCGGACAAAACCGTGACTGGGGAGCATGTACTGGAACTGCACATACATGGAGGCCCCGCCACTATTAAGGCTGTCATGGCTAATATCCCTCTTTGCTCCTCAAACTATTCGATCAGATATGCAGAGCCCGGGGAATTCACGCGTCGAGCATTCCAAAATAATCGGTTAGATTTGGCTCAAGTAGAAGCACTAAGCGATACATTGTCAGCTGAGACGGAACAACAACGACGTGCTGCGGTACGAGGAAATTCAGGACAATTAGGCCGCACGTACGAAGACTGGCGTCAGCAACTTCTTTATGCCCGCGGGGAGTTAGAGGCACTGATTGATTTCTCCGAGGACCAGCACTTTGACGAATCCCCGACAGAACTGCTTACGAGCGTTGCCGCCCAAGTAATGACTATGCTAAAGTCCATAAAAATTCATGAAGAAGCTAGCCATCGGGGAGAATTACTAAAACGTGGAATCCGTATTTCGCTTGTTGGACCTCCTAATGCAGGCAAGAGCTCTTTACTAAATCGAATCGTTGGCCGAGAAGCTTCGATTGTGAGCTCAGAAGCAGGAACTACACGTGATATTGTAGAAGTTAGTCTCGATATTAGGGGATATCTTTGTACCTTTGCTGACACAGCTGGCTTGAGGGACGACATGATCCTTGAAGGTTACGAGTCTTCGCAGCCTGTTATTGGCAGTATTGAAAGAGAAGGAATTCGGCGAGCGAAAAATAAAGCGAGCGAGTCCGATGTGATCATCGCATTAGCTTATTGTGACCACAATTCAACCCCTACTGAAATAGGAAGCGACCCTGGAAAGCCAAAGAATACGAAAGTTGTTACTGATGAGACTTCATTTAATATCGCCCGGAATGCTCCGTATTCATTGCTCGTTGTTAATAAGTTTGATTCCGATATTTATACCACCGACCTTCAAGTTTCGAGCATCACCCAAAACTTGGCATGGGGACTAGAGGGCAGTCCGACCTTTGAGAAAATAGGCAAGGATTTATCAAACTCTGTCTTGATCTCCTGCAGAGACGCCCAACGGGGTACTGGAACTAATACCAACGACCCTGGCAATATCAAGCTGCTTGTTGACAAACTCGTCGAAATTTTTAAGTCTATGACAATGCTTCCAGCGGAAATGGAAGATCTTATTGGGGTTACAGAACGTCAACGTCAGCTCTTGTCAGCCTGCGCTGAACATCTCAATCTCTTTTTAGACGAAAGTAGAAGTGATGCAAATGAATGCGATATTGTACTTGCAGCTGAGCACCTACGGTCTGCTGCAAATTGCCTCTCCCGGATTACAGGTCGAGGTGAGGCAAGCGACGTAGAAGAAGTACTCGGCGTTGTATTTGAGAAGTAATTTTACCCACTTCCTTTCTCTTGCATGGGAACTAATGGTCACTAGATTTTGTGTTGGAAAATAGATGTTTGTAAAAACGAGTTTCTTCAGTATTCTATATCTATGGTCTACGAATCAAGGAGAGTTGAAAAGAAAGAGTAGCTTGCTCTAGATGTGAAAAAGAGAAAATAAAGATACCCTTAAATTACCACTCCTTCTCATGCCACTCTCCATCATGCTCTGCAGCAACGTCTAATGCAACCCCTCTACATATGCAGGGTGCAATGCAAGTTCTAAAACGCCATCTTAATGCTGTATAAATGCCGGGGAAAACCATAATAACAAAAGAAAGTGCTGTTGATCCTTTCCAACCACTGCCCCCAACCTCCACCTAATAGTACAAGTTCAAGTGCAAAATCAGGTGCCACAATATTTGCCACTGAGAAGACAATGGCCTCCAATCCACGGATTATCCATTCTTGAGAAGAGGAATAGAAGATGCTTGTCCGGATTGTCGAAAATGCTGATGGCGTTCCTAGAAATCGAAATCGAAGCCGAAAGAAGATGCGAGAAAACTCCGGTCTAATGCAGATGCAGATGCTGAATAATGAAGAAAATAGACAACTCCCATGGTGGTCGTGAAACCATGCTTCTTGATGCTATGCAAATATTTGCCACCTCGATGCTTTTACCCCAGAATCCCCAGAACGCCTCCTGTCATCCACCTCAAGGGTGGATGAGGGATGGCGGTTCTCAAGGTGGGATTTAGTTGTAACCGCCACGTCCGTCTTCCTCCTCGTCGTCGTCGCCGCTCTTGTTGTAGCCTCCGCGGCCAAAGTTTGCTGGGAAACCAGATGGTTGACGGGAGTCATCGTCAGAATCATCGTCACCGTTGTAGCCACCACGTCCGAAGAGAGTTGGTGCTTGGGTGGAGGTGGATGAAGAAGTCATGGCAAAGGCAGACATTTTGACTGGTAAAGTTTGGTTATTTGGAAATTGAGGAAGTGAGTTTGATTGTTGTGAAAGGTGTGAAGTGAAGTGAAGATCTGTTGTTTGAAGCTTTGTTTGAATGTTGTGAGGATGCTGTGTTTGATGAGGAGAGAAATTCGAAGGAAATATCAACGCTCTATATAGTACTTTGTCCAAAGCCTCAAACCTATGAGGAATGAATTGCAGTGTGCTACCAAGCCATGAGCCCCATTTGTGAGCAACACCTAACAGTCATCACCATCACATAATCATCGCTGGCTCCGACTGCGAAGGGGGATGGGGTCCAATCTCAACGATCTAACGGCATTGCTCATTGCCTTAGGCTGTTGTGATGATGCCTCAGCCATGAGTGAGCCGCCTCGAACAGATGCATAATCTCCTAGAGGAAGATAAAGAAAGCAAATTAGTCCTGGACGACTGCGCTAAGCATAGCTCGCAGCACAACGCCATACCACCTACGCGCTGACGGTTTAGCATGCTCCTGGAAACCACCGAGACGGGCCGTCCATAGAAGCCCACGTTGTCATGGCAGATCTAACGATCTTCGTACAGACAGGCGTGGAAGGTACCGTATGCAAAGATACTCTTGGGATTCCTAGGTGGCCTGGTCGTTCCCTCAGCCCTATGCGGAAGATGGGTCAGAGCTGGTGTTACCATCTAACTGGCCCCCTGTAGAACACTGCAGACACGCTAGAAGCTTTCGAATCCTTAACAGAACGCCCAGGATTGGTGAATTTTCAGACCCCAAAATATATCCAGCCACACCTCTCCCTATTTATATCCCGGAAGTCGTGGCGCCATCTTGTCTTTGCATCAAATCGTTTACTATTTACCCCTGTTGCTAAGCGAACGAGCTTCGTGGCTGGCTGTAAGCTGACCCTCTAGTTTGGTCGCCGGTTCACCGTTGAAGGCTCCAAACGGTGCTCGCATTCTCGTAAACTACGATAAGCATATCGTGACGTTCAACTCAGAGTTGTGCATTGGCGGTGAACATATCGTGCGTGTGCGTGTGCGTGGGTGTGCGAGGTATGACAAAGCTGGGTTGTTGTGATTACCCGCTTAATATTGCCTTTGTAATCCCCCGGTATGAATTGTATTCCGTCTGAGAATTAGGTTCACTGCTAGAAGAAGTTCCTCTCGCAAAAATTTACAATTGCCAACTTGGTATCATTCACCTTCGTGGTGCGCGTGGTAATCAGCTAGCCCAATACCTTATGTCATGTTGTATGATTTTTGGCTCCGTTTTCCCGCAGCGATGTTTTAAAGCTTTCAGGTACGAAGTACACTGCAAGCAATGCAGCTGGACCCAGTTTCTACGGTAATACAGGGGAACAACACGTGCCAAGGAGCAAAACATGTCCCCGGATAAGTGTCTTAGAAGTTACGTTACAATTAGCGTCAAACGATTATTGTTTTCACCGGTCTTTCAACATTGGTCCTCGCTTAATTACACGCTAGCAACATTGAATACCTAAGTTACCGTACACCGCATTAGCGCTCGCTAAAGAGTCAGCCCCAAAAATAAGACCTAGTCACTGCCACGTTTCTCCCCTGCTGGGCCTCACTGTCGTTGCATCTTGGGAATTTCTATCATGCCTTGCCATTCAGGTTTTCAGGACTCTTCATTTATAGACTAGGCAGCCAAAAGCGATGTTAAATTAAGCCAAGCGGTGACTGTTTCAACATCGAGTGATTTGATATCTCGTATATGAGAATAAGCCCAAGCTATAGAACGGGGCTCAAGAAGTAGCAAGATTGCACATTAAAAGCACGAGGCTGATGCAGGTCTGTGCAGTACAGAGGAAGTCCCCGGATGCTATCCGGAATACAACATGGCGGCTATGTAGAAGCTGCAAGTTTGACGACACACAATAATTCGTATACGAGATTACACGATTATGTATTTTACGTTCTGAATGGCTGTGAGATGGAACATGAGGTCTCAGATGCAAATCCATGGGGGCCGTTGAAAGAATACGAAGGTACATCAGACGTTAGGAGAAGTCCACACAAGAACAAATGGATTGCGGGACCCTGGCACCAAGTCCCTAAGCCCCCGTCTCCATTGCGGCACGCAAGGGGAGTTTGGAAAAGATGTTTGATATGTATGTAGGGACTTTTGGATATTCTCCGGAACGGAATGGTGTGGTTGGGAGCAGAGCAGAGGCTTAGTAAGTGGACCGGAGCCATACACCCCCAAACCCAGTAATCGGAATTTCGGCCACATGAAATGACGAGTAGACGGGCGTCCAGGCGCTGCTTCTACACACGGCACATGTATTTTTTCCGTCCGGTCACAACAAGCCCCGGTGAAAGCTCCGCACGTTCACACATCTACTCGAACGGTTTGGGGGCTCTTTTCTCCACCGAATTTCCGTTCTGGTAATTTCCAAGAACCATATTCAGGAGGAGGCTCGCAAAGAGGGCCTCTTCAGGTTTGGAAAGTGCTGATTAACACAAGTTAGTCATCTGTTGCAATTCATACTACTGAGAAAGTCGGGTTTCTCTAGATCTGATACCGGTACTCATAACCTAGTTGTAGATCTCGGAATAGCCGAGGATGATATTGAGCAATGATCTACTCACACTCTGATATTACAGAGCATTCTTTGCAGCCTTCTCGATAACTTCTGCCTATTCCACTGTTACAACTAGGGCGAAATCATTATTTGCCTAGGCCCAAAAATATCAAGTACATTATGTCTCAGCGGCTAGTTAGCCCCATACGCAAAACCATCATAATTTAGCCTCACGGTCCTTGTTATAGTTGCTCATTTAGTGAAATGTAACTACAAAACGCACTGCCAATTAAACGTCAAAGTGTCCTCTTTACTGCGCCTTCATTAGTCGGCCTGTCCATTTGCTATTCCATGTGTGGTGACTCGCTTTTTCTCAAAGTCTTCAAGAAGACAGGGAGTGAGTTTTAGGTTTTCGCTCTAGGGACGAGTCTCACGACTGACAGCCGAGAAACGTGTTTTCCCCGGTTCCGTGGTGGGGGTGGCATGTCAGAGCGTGGATTTGCCAGGATCCATCTTGAGAGCTGGTCTCTGGAACTGGTTCCTGGGATGATTATTCAGGGTTACACATACTGTGGCAAAACCTAGAACGAACGACAACCTACTGAGATGGTTTGTAGTTCACACATATGCAGTGGCTGTGAATTACAGCGTGATGCATTTGGCAATCCTGATTCAAGCTCTGAAGAAGTAGGAAAGCGTATCTGCTTACAAGCAGCATCTATCCGACGTTCGAGTCTCTCCCGCTCAGCACACCATACAGCAGAAATCCAAGTTAAATCCCCCATTGGATGGAAATGAGGCAATCATTATATCTGAGTAAACCGTTCTTCTAAAATTTAGAAGCACAGAGAACATAGAATCTCTGAGCATTACAAATTCGCCATCATAACCCTTGATGACCCGTGCTGGGTCATATGATTGATCTAGGGGAAGGTGGTAGTCAGTACGGATGGCCATTTCGTCGACGGAGGGCCTTCTATCACTCCATGAGTGACTCGAAAAGAATGCAGCATGCAGATAACTGCGTGGGAATAATGTCACTGACTGGCCAGGCAGGTGCAGCATTCGTCAGATTGCCGACCAACTTGCAAATAGCCAATTGAAAAATAAGATGATATAGGTGAGAGTGACAAATACTGAACATGTCGGTATTTACCTCCACACCAAAGTTGAGGTCGAGGGTGAAAGAGGTAGTCATCATCGTCATTGTCTATTAAAAGCCCCCATCAGGGACGACATGGGCATAAGCGAATAGCATTGAGCGTCTCAGGAAATTTCATTGAATGAGCGTCTGGAGCTGATGTAATACGACTCCGCAAAACCCGCAAAATCATATTCTGTATGGAGGAGATGCAACAATCATGTCAAATGCAAATGCGAATGCGAATGCAATGCTAGGTTATTCTAAGATAGCGTCGTTCTCCTGCACTGTGTGACTGAGAGTAGACAACGGATAGTAGCGAAGAGGAAACTATCAATAATAGCCGCTCGGGTATGTATGTCGTGAGACTGCTTGATATGGTGACATAAGATGAGGCTATGGTCAACGTCGACGAAAGCATACGGCTGATGCCTATACACGAAAACCTGTCTCAAAGAAACAAAACCATTTCACCAGTAGGTTTTCGAAATTCCATCACAATGCACACAACGTCGATCTTCTATTAAAAGGGCTAGCATAGGGGCGGCATGACTCTTTCCATGTCTTCAACCCCAGTACATTACTGCTAAGCTTGTCAAAGGCTACTTCAGGACATTCAATTGGATGATCAACTATACGAGTGCGATTGGACTGCAAAATTGGCCAAGTTAACGATCTTTAACTGGTGTCTTCAATGATATGGGAAAACGCCAAAGAATTCCAAAGGTTAGGGTCAAGTAAAGTTTTCCTCTAGTTGTCGGAGCATGACTACACGTTAGACTCCCTTATTACATCCAATTGGAGCCGTTGGAAGAACAGCTTTGAGAATTCCTGGGGGACACAACGATGCGGTTACCACAACTTGTAACATTCTTTCTTCCTTTGGTTACCTTATAACAGAAAGATCTCTTCATCTTGTCTAATTACCTTTCTGATTCTTGATCTGAGTTTTGCTGCAATCCCTACTGCGAATCTCTTCCAGCAGATAGGTAGATGTTGAAACCCGCGAGCAGCTCGAGCTCTCTTCGTTTATTTCATATAGATTCAACAGAATGAAGGGTTGCTATATAATTTCAACGTGTTCTAGGTGCTGTCTCGAAGATGTGTCGAAGATGTGTCGACAAGGTGGCTGTGGCTTTTGAATCCTCTTTCTCTGGTCGATTCCTTCAGTGGATTTGACCATGTTGTAGCACGTTTACCCCGCCAGTCTATTGTTTTCGACCTAGAAAGCCTAAACAGGTAGGATATAAAGTAGAAGAGAGGTTCAAGGCAGAGTCCGAACGATGGTCGATGAAGTTTAGCGTCGGCGTTCTATTGCCGCATGTTCCTTCAATGTGCCATCAGAAATTCCAGTACTCTGCCACTCTCTTGTCGCTTTGTCGCGCTTTCTTGCAAATTACTCTTGAGTATCTCTAATAGGTTCAACGTAGAGGCCAAGAGTGGTGTTGCCCTCTGCTTTCTCAATTCGGATACTGGTGTGTGAAGAATTGTCCCCGAGCACTTCCGCAACTGGAGCAATGTTGATCATCTAGCCCAAATGGTCTTCTCGTCCCCTTTGGCACCAAATGAGGCTCTTGGAGTGATTGGAGCTATGGGACAGCCCACCATGTGCGGTGGTGCTGCTTGGTGTACTAGGTGGCGAGTGTCTGGGCCTCTGGTTCAAGAGCTAGAGGAGGGGTTAATACCTGAAGGTTAGCTGGGACAGTCAAACAGATGCCAGGCAGTTGTACTACTTATCCTGATCTTACTCGTTATGATTGTGGCTATCGAAGCTCGTCTTGTAACTAATCACTTTAGTTGAACCTTATCCGCCCCCATGGACTTCACAGAACATCGATACTCCTCGCTTACATAATGAAGCGGAAATCCATCACCACGAAAAGGATCACGATTCAGATCATGGCAAGCAGAGCACCGCCCATTGAAGTCTTGTTTGGATTCTTGATTACCTACCAACTGATTACGATGTTGAGTTTCAGCTACTGGGAGCTCATTGATCATAGCGTCTTGATGTACCTCGAATGGACAGTCATTGGATGTAAGGTTCACATACCATACAGGTCAGTCCAGTTCTACGAAGCCTGACTCGCGGAGCCAACAAAAATGCCACGCTCGCAACGGGGCCGTAGCCATGGCTAGCTGAGTTTGAGCGGCTTGGAACTGGGAATCTGCGAGTGGGAAGACCCCTAGAATTGCTATGTTGAGTCTAGTCGAGTACTCAAAACATGGCAATCTTCAACCTAGACCCTTTCATGCACTACGCCCATCGAGTTTGGCGTGGGAATGTGCTCCTCCGATCTCAACGACGAGTGGAGGGACGTGCCCCCCCAGTAGAACTTCCTATGTTCACAGTTATTTAGCTATTCATCTCGAGAGTTGGCCATCGGTGCGCGCTACGCGTAGTTTCGCAGAAGAACCCCTCATTCCCCAGTACGTACCTTGACAATCACATTCAACAACGGAACGCAGCGCAAATTTGCCACCACTTCATCGGACTTATACATCATACAACTGAAGACAACCCAAGTCAAGACTGCACAAGTCTCATTCCCTACGAGTAGGCATCACCTTCTTGCTGCTCTTTCAAAAGAGAACTTTTTAGCACTGGTAGTCGGGCTGTCTACGCCGTCGGGCTGCTGAAGTATTGCGCGCCTCAGCAAAGAATGCTGTGCGATACCCTACGTGTGGATAGGCGGTAGCTTGCGATTGCGATTTTACGACCAGAAGTAATGTCGGAATTAGAGCTGGCCTTGGAAAAGACTCGGGTTCGAGATCTTCTGAGGTAATGCACTTCACTGGATATCAACGACCAACAGTAGAGTTGACTCTGGTTCTCTAGGTACTATACGCCGAAAGCCGCTTCCAGCAAAAAGCTACTCAGTCTTCTAGGCGCTGATTGCCCCAACCCCGACACAGTCCCTCCCCCGAACGACGACGGAGCGCAAACGCAGCTCACCTCTACAGCCCACAGCTCTCAGTCACCTTCAGCAAACAATGCGACACCAGAAACAGTGATCAAAAATGGGAGAAAGGGAGAGGATGACATTCCGGACGATTCGGATTTACTCGCCCATGATCCAACCTTAATAGCATTTACACAGCTGGGCGCCTTTCGGACCAACTGCGAGCGAAGCTTCATATCGCTTATGGATGGTAAGAAGCAATACCTGATTGCGGAGGCAACAAGGTCCGTTTCCCTAAACGATCCTAATGTATATGATAAGAACAATCCTGGGGAAAAGGTATATTTGGGATCGCGAATATTAGATTCGCAGTGGGGGGTGTGCCCACACACCATCCAGGTATTCACAGCTTTAGACGAACGCTTCGATGTATCCACGGATCTTGTTGTTGCGAACAAAACTTGCTATGTAATGAACGATTTATCCGCTATAGAAGCATACAAAAACAGGCCATATGTTTCCGGATGGCCTCATATGCGGTTCTATGCGGAGGTCCCAATCCGCAGTCCCACTGGGCACATAATAGGGACTTATTGTGTTGTGGACAACAAACCTCGAGATGGCCTAGATGAGAATTGCTTCAATGCCCTGAACGAGAGTAAGTGGTTCTGTGTAAATTACCTGCAGTTGAGCAAGGCGAGATTTGATAATAGTTCATATGTGCTTTGAGCGCGGCCAATGGTGGACGATTCGTCCAACTCAAACCAAATAACTAACTTGAGATTTTATATTAGTTGCCTCGGCGATCATGAATCACTTGTCCCTAGTTAAAATGCAACAGGATCTCCAGAGAGCCGGTGAGATGGTCAAAGGCTTAAACAGGTTTGTTGAGGGGAAGAATGGTTCGCAGGAGTACTGGAATGGCGCACTTGAAGGCCAAGAAAAGACGCAACGCTCTAACCATAAAACTGGCACCGCACGAACTCTGTCGATGGTTTCTTCGTCTCCTCCAGAAAAGCCTCAGCCAGGCCCTTCATTATTTGGTCATCAATCCCAGCAGGCCAAATCAGCGAAAGAAAATGGCTCAGTAGCATCTTCGCAGAGCAAAACCTCCGAGTACCTCCTTCACCCACGAGAACGGAAACTTTCCCTGGATGATGCATCGGGTGGCGAACCCGCATCACTTGCATCCTTGGAAACAAAGCTTTTGTTTTCCAGGGCGAGCGGCCTCATAAGAGAGGCCCTTGGACTCGACGGTATGGTGTTCATTGATGCGTGCTTCCGGGATATTAGCGTGATTGATCCTCTAAGTTCAACTTCCGGCGGTTCGTCCCCAGATTATCGATTTCGTGGCAGTAAGTGAACAAAAATTTCCTACATATTTGTTAGAAGTGAAAATTCTTGTGGAGCTTTATTGCACTCTATAAGTATTGATTCACAAGATTCTATCTGGTCTGTGTTGTCAGAGACTCTCTGCTATCTCCAAAGGCCATATTTTCCATCCTTTTCAGATTACGAATATCCTCATACCTTTCACTATTTGAAAGTTTCAGAAAGTCTCAGACAGCGCGGGCTTGCGAGTCAAACTTTAGGGTAGTTATCTAGGATTATCTCTATTGTGCATCAGAGTAACCTTGCTCCCTGCTGACCTTCATAGGACCCGACACGCCGGACGCAAATAGGAGCGAGTGGCTAGGCAATTCACCTGAGACCTTCACGGATTCTATGTCTTATCCCGAGCCATTCTCCACCAACTCAGATGTGACCGATGAGCGTCCCGTTTCAGTGAGTGATTTGCTTGGTAAGTCTTTAGGTGAGAACGTCACCTTAGGTGGCTCCTCAATCTCCACACATCAGGTTGCATTATCTCAGGCTACTCTTCGGGGACTTTTGCGGATCCATCGAAAAGGGAATATTTTTGACTATGACGAAGATGGACATGTCTTAGAGAGTGTGGAGGAGCTGGCAAAAAAGACACGTATCCAGAAGTTCAATTCCACAAGAGAGAATATGTATACGCAGCAATTACGCTCGGTCTGCCATGGAGCACGATCCATTCTTTTCCTACCATTGTGGGATCCTCACAAAGAGCAATGGTTTTCAATCGCTATGGCGTGGACTACAGACCCAACAACAGTTCTCGGTTCAGATGATATGTTGTATCTTACAGCATTTGGTATGAAGTTCTCAGAGCAGCTCTGCTTCGGTGAGGCTATGGGTCATTAACGCTTGGGACATGCTCTTAATGGGCATCGGTCTCGAGAGTAAACGATGCATAAGCTGTGCCTCAATTCACAAACTCCTCAAAAGTGACCCAGCTAACCTCGAGATTGTCACCAATAGGAAGCTGTATCATGGCAGAGAAGTCCAGGCTAGATGCATTATATGCTGATAAGGCAAAGGCCGACTTTATATCTTCGGTAAGTCCTCCACACATAGTTACCAGCTGGCCGAGTGTATCTCGTCCTCGCATTTTGTTCAAGGATGGAAGCTTAACGCAAATTTTCTGGTTTACAGAATCGATATATGAATTTATGCTAACTGGAGGTTGCTACAACTAGGTTAGTCATGAACTTAGATCTCCTCTCCACGGAGTCTTGGCTAGTGCAGAGTCTTTGCAAGACATTTCTACAGGTTTTGCGCAGGATGATATGATCAGAACGATTCGTGTATGCGGCGAGGTGCTACTAGGTGAGAACTTTCGGAATATTTGCTCTTCAAAGAATTCTTAAGAGCTGGGGGCTTTTGAAACGATATCTTCGCAGCAATGTGAAGTCGTCACAACAGTAGACGGTTCTTTAAAACTCATCTCAAACTGTCAAAGTCCTCAAACAAGATACTAATTCTGATTTTAGAAACAATGGATCAGATCCTTGACTATGCTAAGACTAGTCACTCAAACCCCAATGGGAAAATAGGGACAAAAGTAGTTCCACAAAATCATAAGGTTCATAGTATGGACTTGGGCACTATTGTGGAGACCGTTGTTGAAGGTATTTTTGCTGGACACAAATACCGTAATTCTAACGACGAAGGAGGACACGAGTCGCCAACCAATTTCAGACTTCCTTCTGGTGACTTGACCGTTATATTGTCAATATCTTGGCAAGCTTCTTGGGTCTTCGAATCCCAGATTGGTGGCTGGAAACGAATTCTGATGAATCTATTCGGCAATGCGCTGAAATATACTGACTCGGGCTTCGTACATGTAACCCTGAGTGCCAAACCCGAGCCTGTCACAAAGCTACGAGGACCTCGAACCACAGTCACATTACAAATCGACGATTCTGGTCGGGGGATGTCGAAGGAATACATGAAGTACCAGCTTTACACTCCATTTGCTCAAGAAGACTCGCACTCCAATGGCACAGGGCTAGGACTTAGCATTGTGCGTCAACTCGTAACAGACTTTGGAGGAAAAATTGATATCCGGAGTGAGCGGGGTCTCGGAACAAGTGTCAGAGTGTCAGCTCCTTTGATCCCGTCTAGCGAACTCCCAGAAATACAATATTTGGAGAGCAAAGCCGTAGTTGCTGATATTGGGAGGAGATCCAAAGGTCTCACATTATGCCTAGTAGGATTTGAATACTATCCCGAAATGGACCAAACTCCGGACGGGATTCTTAGCCCTAATGCAAGACGTATGCTTGCGATCAAATCCTCACTTTTCTCCCTCGCAGAAGACTGGTTCGGTATGACTACAACTACTGCAAGGTCAATAGGATCTGCGGAGGGTGATATTATCATGATATTAGGTTCAGAGTATGTTAAATTGAGGGATATTGCGAACACACAACCTATTATTGTCTGTCAGGATGGTATGTCGACCCAGAGTTTAGGGAGAACAGGATCGTTTTTACTTTCGCAACCGTAAGTTCACTCTCTTTGCTACCTACGCACTCTAACAATGGAAATATGCTTATTGGACTCAGTGTCGGCCCGCACAAATTCGCCCGGATCTTGGGCCATTGTCTCGATCACATCACGTTCTCTGTAGCTTCTAGAGACGAACAGCGGGCACTAAATATTCCTGAAAAGTTCTGCGCCACCGAGGATAGGAATTGCCTGTTGTTTGATGAGAAAATAAAACGATTCGCTTCGATGCCACCATTAGAAGCACTTCCAAGGGATACAGTAAAGACAGACCTAAATGCTGACCCGAAGCCATTGGAGTCTTTGGACAAACTACCGGTGACTGGAGAAGTGTTTCAATCAACAGAAGATGTTGGTATTGCAGCTAAAGTCGATCATGTCTCGCAACTAGCCAGAGATATGATGATGTCTGAGACTGGATTCCCGCAAAGATCCAAAGCTCTCTTGGTCGAAGATAATAAGATAAACATGAAGGTAAAATAAACTCTATGTTGTTCCGTATTAGTTTTAACGCTGCTTCAGATTCTGATAAATTACATGAAACGCTCCAAGACAGAATATCTTACAGCAGAAAATGGTCTTGAGGCTTTGCAGCACTATGTTACATCGCCACAAGCTTTCAAGATAATTTTCATGGGTAACCTTCTTCTAATTTCAATTTACGAGATACCTACTAATGGCATTGTAGATATATCGATGCCAATAATGGATGGTTTAGTCTCGACACAGAAAATACGACAATTTGAGGAGGAGAATAGGCTCCCCCGAACTCGCATAGTAGCCCTTACCTGCTTCTCATCTCCAGAGTATCAGAGGGATGCTTTTTTTAGTGGTGTTGATATGTTCTTGATCAAGCCGGTAGCCATGAAAACGTTGCAGCCGCTGTTAGAGCTGGATCCCGAGATTATCTTTTCTCCTTGATCGTGTATAGCCATCTAGGGTGATGCCTGTATCCTCTTACAGAAACAGATTTCGGAAGGAACCGTTATTCGACAATTTTTGAGCTACATTAGGCCATCACATCTACTACCCGCTAAAATATGGGGATGATTTGATATAGGGAAGCCATCAACGTAACAACTTAAGTGTTGGGCCACAGTAAGGATTCTGTCAAACCCGCTCTGAAAGTCGGGTGATGGAAACACAACCTTTATCATACTTGGATTACGACAAACTAGAAAGTCTGACCTGACGACTTGGTTTTGAAGACTGCTTCTTGACTGCTGCACGCAGTTTGAAATAAAATAAAAAGACCGTGGAAGCTAGGAATGTACGATATGTGCCCTCAAGCAATATATCAGAGGGAGAATTTGGCAGAAACAAGAGAGCTTAAAGTGCTCAACGAAAGATTGCGCCCTCGGCATAAATGTTTTATGGATTCACATTATTTTAAATCATATTTTAGTGCGAGAAGTGCCGTACTCGAATTTGTTAGCATTATTGAGGTCGCTGGGGCGTATACGTGGATGGCATTGTCGTTCTCTAATCCAAGGTATGAGCTACAATTAAGGAGAATGGTGGAATGGACGAATATGTTTTTGACGCAGAATACAGCTTGTACTATTAGACGTCAATAGCTGGTTTAAACATTGAAAACTCTACATGACTCAATTGAGCTACATATTCAAATCGATAATAAACTAATCATGCTTTCCATTATATATAACCATAAGCGTTGAAGTGACTTGAATATCTGGAGATAAAATGTTTGATTTGGATCGAAAGACCCTGAGTCTATCTCGACAGACTTAAATGGATAATGATCTCCTTGTATCATCCAGCACGCAATCGTGGAATTTCGCATCCCAGTCGAGGGGCCATTAATTGAATGTGGTGTATAGAAAAGAATACAGGAAGGCTTAGCGAGCTTAATAATAAACACCCATAAATTGGGGGCCAGAAAATCGGTGCTCCGCCGCCACGAGGCTCACCTATGGCTTGCACGCCATTTGAATATCGCCCAATAATGCCTCGTCTCCCTCATTTGCCCTGCCCGCGTAGTTTTCGCGTCTGGGGTTTGGAGTTGATGCTAGTGCTGTGAATAAGCATCGTCATGCCAATCAAGTTTTGGAAACATTTGACACAGCCGAGCTTCAGCGCAGGAACAGGTATTAGGTGCTTTGCACTACATGCCAAAGGTTTGCCTCAGCGGGATGGCCCTGGCATGATGCATCTCGGGAGGGATAAAATTAGCCCAGCATGATCCAATTGAGCCCGTCGTGGGACCCCAATCTTCAGATGCGTCGATGAAATGGGCAAGGCGAACTCGAACTACTCAACATAAGTTGGGCACATAGGGGTTGTTTGGAATGTATCAGAGTTATGCATGTAAGCTTAGTCCTACCGCACCATTTGAGGGCGACAGACTTCAAGCTGGTGGATGTCTGGTTTGTCACGATATAAAGTACATTGTCTATCATGTCAAACCAATTTCATATATCAGGAACGCGATCGAAAACTAATATAATATATGAACCTATAAATCTCCCATACGTTAGTCACCATATTTAAGAAACACTATGGCTGAACCATACAATATAACGGTACCCTATGTGTCAGTCAATGATTTTGACTGGTCATTTACTAGGTCGGGACCTCTCCCATGGAACCAAACAGTTTGGTAAAGCAGTCCTGAAACTCGTTTACAAATTGAGCTCTAATCATGAAGAAGGTCTCTACTTGCAGTCTTCACGGCTCTTCCTCTATGGACAACTGTCGAGTTGACGGTCTGGGTATTCTACACCTTTCGAAAATGGAGCGGCCTCTACTTTTGGAGCGTTCTTATCACCACATGGGGTGTGACCCTACATGCTATTGGCTTCATTCTGAAGTTCTGTGTTCCGTCGTGTAACTGGATCTTTAGCACCGTACTTGCTGAGATAGGTTGGGTTTCGATGGTTTCCGGCTTTTCGGTTGTCCTGTACTCCCGTCTGCATCTTGTTATTCGCAACCCTCGTGTTTTGCAGTTGGTGCTTGCGATGATCATCACCGATGCCTTTTTGTTTCATGTCCCAACGATTGTGTTTGTATGTCCTGCTCTCCACGTCAATGTGCTGGCGAAGTGCTAATTCATGGGTAGCAATTTGGTACCAGTGCCAAATCAACTCACAAGAAATACCTCCCGTTCATGGGGCCTATGGAGCGAATCCAGGTAATGGGATTCTCCATTCAGGAAACAATCATCAGCGCCATCTACATCACTGCCACTCTCAAAATGCTAAAGGGATCCTTCGACAAGAAAGTCCGCAACACTACGGCAGTACTCGTCCTTATCCAAGTCATCGTCATTCTCTCCGATGTTCTTGTCATCGGCCTCGATTACGCGGAATACTTCACGTTAAAAGCTGTCATCCATTCTTTTGTGTATGCCTTCAAATTGCAGCTCGAATTTGTGATCCTCAATGAGTTCAAGGCGGTTTCGCAAGGCGGTTTGGCGCCACGAGGTCTACAAACCTTAGAGGATCACTCTCCACCAGCTCCAACAGCTAAAAAGGAGGGAAGAATGTGGTGGAGGTACGCTAAGAAAACTGATAGTGAGGAAGAGTTTCCTGCCAGACGTGAGATGAGACAAGCACAGAGATGGCAAGATAGCAGTGATGAGGGATCTAGTCTTGGGCCTGTGATCACCGTCCAAGGTGGAGATGGTTCGAGGAGTTCTTCTTCTAAAGGCTTTAACTCAAGTATGATCAAACCCTATGTACCCGGTAAGACGGATACCATTGATGGTGAATGTCAATATCTTGGGGCATGGAACGGGCTCGTGCGAAATGCTTGAACGGGGTCGAGCTCAGCTCTGATGTTCCTCAGAATAGCAAAATCCCGTATTTGAAATGTGAGACATAGAAGAAGACTTGTGAAGTATAGAGTAGTAAAATATAAACGCTTTTATTCTTTTAGAACTACACACTATTTGATCCACTTTTAGGTGACTACTTTCGAATATTGCAGCTGGTGTAATCATGATTGGATTTTAGCGAGTTGACCCTGATTACTTAATTTACAAAGTCATGGCTTGCTATTACCTAAAATTCACGAAACATCACAAGAATCAATTTTGAATTAACGTTCAAAGCCATCTAGCATCAACCTTATTTGAGAAGTTCATTTAGGAGATGTGAAGATTTTCGGAAGTAGTTCACGCGCGGCCTTCTTATTGTCAATATGTCAATAAGCTTTCATGATTCAAATTTGACCATATCACATAATTCAAAAGACTTTTCAACGCTAGGAGAGACGCCCAACTCCAAACGCTACTATTTACATAGACTTAGTAAAGTCTTAATCCTGAACTTCCTTTAGTGGTCCCCGATAGGTTGCTTTCCCATAAACAAACCATGCCCCGAAACTGAAGAGGAACGTGCCCCCATACACTGCAACCGTATAGTTCATATTTAGGGCGGTAACTGGAATGAACGAGGGGAAGAACAACCAGAAGCTGACAAATAAACTGTAAAACAGCGAGAAGCAATTGATGTATAGCCCCCAAGCTCCGAGCTGCCACGGCCCGAATGGGATTTCTTGTTTATGAACTCGGCGCAGAACGAGTAGACTTATGGATATGATGTATGATGTGTATAGGGCGACCGTTGCGAGTCCGGTGATGGCGTAGAATGCTGCCGTAGATCCAATGTTGATTAGGCCAAGAATTAATAGAGCAGTGGTAGTGAGGACAAGCGCTCTAATTGGGACCGCGCGAGTGGCGTGAACCTGGCATTTAGTGTTAGTAACTTGATGTTAGTGTCTGGAAACGGCACTGAGTTCTTACGCGTGCAAAGAATGAAGAAAACGGTAGCCCATTATCTCGAGAGAACGCCCAGGTAGTTCGAGAGGCGGCGGCGAGATTGGCCCAGGTGGAAGTGATGGCTGAAAAAATAATACCAGACATCATTAGAGATGTAGCGAGCTTTGACCCAGTGGCTCCGTAAACGATTTCGATGATTGGAAACCCTGTTCTGGATCCCAGTGCTACATATAGGTCGCCCATGCTGAAGAGGACGGCAATGAGGAAACCGAAACCCATTCCACCATTGAGCACGATGCTCGTTACCCTTCTGAAAGTTAGTTTGTTTTCCATATTAATGTCACGAATGTCAAAAATATCTATTCAAATCGATGGCGGAAGTGAAGAACGTAGTGCCAATCGTACCAGATATCGTGACACATGCACTAAAGTCTTATGGAAGCTTCAGACTTTATTTAAATAGTCTCCAGAGTAAAGTCTCCATTGTAGAGCTTGCATGTGTCACGTTATCAGGCAGGATCGAAGCACTAAGCTATCATAAATCCAGCCATACGTTCTAATCACCCTCTATTGTTCTTATGGAATAGGAAATGCTCGTCTCGGGGTTTCATACATTGCACGTGGTACAATACTAGTAGCGTTCTCAATCTCTTCGCTCATGTGCCATGCTCCATCGTATCCTATCGAGTTTAGCACCGGTCGCTCGTTATCCTGAAGGGAGAACATCGTACCAACGAATGGAAATGCACTGCTCAGTAGTCCAATGCACCAGGAGACACCGTTATTGCGCCACCCACCTAAATTCTCAAAGTCGGTGAAAACCCAAGCTGCTGAATGCTGCGGTGCAAGACAGACTAGAGGAATCACGAAAAGGAACCAGAGCCCGATATGTAACAATAGAATAACACTTTCCAGGAATGGAAATATCTTAATACCGAATATCTGGACGTTAAATGATTAGTGAGATGTCCCAATCAATAATTGTCTAGGATCTGAAAAGTAGCCTGCAAATTGCATATTTGCCCAGGGGAAAATAGAAGGCTCAACGGTAATGTATTTTTTCTTTGTTTTCCAGAAGCATACAATGCGCAGGTTGATTGGAATGGCGAAGATATTTCCTGTGTGTACTCACATTGACCATAATAGCTGATAATACCACAGCAACATACAGTAAAGTTGAGTGCCAGCGTTCCGGTGTGTAAGAGTCATTGTTCAGAACCATGAGGCCTTGCGTGAGGGTTGCGCCAAAGAAAGCCGGCGCTGCCGCTGCTGCAACCCATGCCAATACCGAAACCCATCCCGTGTACCATCCTAATAGAAGACTGTATTTGCGTGGTGCTAGTTGTGCTACCCAGTGGTATTGCCCTGTACAGAGTAAATGATCAAATTCCAGAGAGATTGGCTCAGTTAACCTTACCGCCTGATGTTGGGCTCCTACGGAGAAATGTTAGTAAACAAATAGTACGAATCCCACTTCAAGATCAACTTACATAGAGGCCATCTCGGCTAGAGACGAACACGTTGCAAGTGTTCCTAGAAAGCAGAATATAAATCCATACACAAGGGAGATAGGCCCGCCATTTAGTAGACCACCCGTGAGTAAGCTACGATACGGATCAGTATACGAGTTCACAAGACTATTGGAAGACTTACGCTGCAAGAGGCTCCCACGTTGACATCAATGTACTAGAGAATCCCTAGAAAGATGAGTCCAACTAACTCTCACCAGGCTGTTCGTTCAAAACTCACCAACAAAGACATGTATCCAAATGTCCGCTATTCTCCATTAGTCACTTTTAGAATATAATGCAGGTAGCTCGCCAAACCTTAAGCACTTGTTTCTTCCCCATAGTTGCTAAAGTTCTCTGATCTCGACTACTATAAGATAGCTGCTCTTCTTCATTGTTGCTCTTTTCCTCCCGCCGACTCCTGCTAGGCCTCATACCGGTCATCTCGAATTCTGATGCCATGTTTGTCAATCACAAATAACCCTCAACTGAGGGTCTAATCAGCAATGGATGGGGAAGCTTTGGAAGTAAGATCCTATCGACGAGGTCGAAGCACAGCTTTCTAGAAACCTCCGTATTTCTTTGACATGCTATGTAGAGCCAGTTTACAAGCAATTACGGGTCAAGGTCTTCCTGCGAGAAGGGAAGTTAGGACCCCTACAGAGCTTGCGCGGGAAGAAGAGATAGGCCTTGATTTAGCCGCATCTTTGGTAACAAGGGACGGTGAATACCCTTGACCAGCGGCACGAAGTATTATGGGCAGGTAGTTGTCCATGTAAAGTTCTAATCCGGAAGCCCGTGGGCATATTTCAGCCGTGAATTTATCACATGAAATTAGGCGGTCTCACAGTACGCGGATATGCTAGCCAATACCAATTACCAGATTTTTACAGAGCACATCTATTTTACCAAATAGCACACCATACTCGGCTCTAAACCGTGGCTTCTGAGAAGAAGAAAGAACGCTAGTGTTTTACCTGCTTGAAAAAGAAAACAACAAGCAGCCAACTATGCCTATCTGATCAAGTATCAGGAATCCACTTGAAACGCAAATGGATGCCTGTTCATGATCTTGTTTTTTCTTCCGTAACACTCCGTTGCCAAACTTCCGTCTGAAGGATTTGATTACGAGGAGTCCAGTCCGACATGGGACGAATCGAGTTGCGACTGGTCAGAGAGGCCGTACCATCGAGTTTCATTCGCTGAATTTGTACCGAATGCTTGGTTCGGCTCCATTCATGTACGCAAAATCGATCAGGGACACCTCATTATTGATTTTGCGGGCAATTACCAACTTGTCAGGCCAAGCGAGAGCTCCGTGCGAGTTTTGTTGGATCGGGTAACGGTGCCATCTTCCGAACCCCTGCGAAAGATAAATGACAATAAACACACAAAAAGCTTTTATCATGCCACTGCTTACCACTGCATACCTCCACGTATGTATGTGTAAAATGCCAAGCACGGGGTGGCTGAATACAATATCTTTATCCTCCTCCTTGCTCTCCTCCCACTTTCTCTCCCCCCACAGAGAGATGTGTAGATGGCGTTCTCACATTGTCACTGCGCCATCTCACTTCCCGCATGGGAAAACATTGGGTATTTCTCGATAGTCAGTAGATATCCATTGTATTCCCCGCATACAAAAGAAACCCACCGGACCACAGTTTAACCTTTATTCCGGGGAATGAGGAGTATACGATCGATGCAGCGCACTGTGTTCCAGTTCAATCTGGAAAGAGATGAGAGACCCGACTGGCTCTGGCAATGTTGGTGACCAACCTGGCTAATCAGTGTCCAGCACACGTTTATCAAGCAATTGGTTATTTAGACTTAAGTTATAAACCCTTGCTTGCGGACGGACCTCTTGCCAGCCCACCCTGTATATACTGTACGAAGGTACCTTGTAAATCCGAATATTTCCCCGTGTGGTTAATATGTGATACACCCTCCTGTTCCGCATGCGATCCAATTACACTACGGACGGTATACTATTATACGCTATAGGCAGGAGTGGCTGGGGATAGATCGGATCTTGACATCCATCCTGTGATTGACATTTTACTCCTCCTTATCTGATCCGGCACTGGCGCAATCCCGTGCCACGTTATTTTCTCGATCGAGACCATAGGAGACAGCTCCTCAATCCATCCTATTCCTCCTAGTGAGATACTTCTATGTCGAAGCTTCACCACGCCTGGTGATCCATAGACGTTAAGACCCAACATTACTCTGTTTTCCCACATGTTATGTCTCTGAGATCCGGTCCAGGCTTGACATCATGAGTGCACCAGAATCAGACCCCAATCCCTTAGCAGTGCTATCACCTCCTCATTATGTGATAAACGACCAGAATCATGGCGGATATGTGGTCATTGGTAGGCATAACTTGCGTACGGCTTGAGTGACTGCAGATACTGACGGGCAAACAGCTACATGGACCATGATGTCTTATATGATCATGACAGTGTTCGTGCGCTTGGCTCGCAAGGTCACGATAGCTGCATGGGGCGCAGATGTGAGTAGTATCTCATCTTCCGAGAGGATATAAGAGAAAGAGAGAGTGTCAATTTCTAACTATCTGACTAGGACATATTAATATGCATCGCAACAGTAAGAAACAATTCCAAGCAAGCTTCTCTATGGTTTTCCAGTTCTGATATAGATTTCTAGGTAACTGGCGTGGTCCAAAGTGGAATTCTCCACAGTGCAGTAACACACGGTCTAGGACAGCGCAAGGCTAACCTTCCTGATCATGAGATTGAGCTTTATAATAAATTCGTCTATGCTTACCAGATCCTTTTCATTATTACAATTAGCCTATCGAAGCTCTCTTTGCTGGCTTTCATTATTCGATTGATACCGAGTCCTAGGAACCTTCTGGGATCTGGTATTCTGATGGGAATCATAGCTGTTTGGGGAATTGCTACCACCTTCAGCATCGCATTTCAGTGCAGCTTACCAAGGCCATGGGATACAGCCAGCACATGCAGAGATATAGAATCGATCTACTACTCTGCCGGTATCATTGACTTTTTGACGGACTGCGCCATCACGGTACTACCCCTTTTGACGTTATGGAACGTGCAGATGGAACGAGGACCCAAGAACACGGTCATGGCGGTTTTTATTGTCAGAATTTGGTGAGACTCCTTTCAAAGCTTCCAGATCTACTGTTAATGGGAGATGCAGTGTTTCTGCCTGTGAGGCCACCAGACTCTTCTATCTTAGAAACTACCTGCAGGCTGCAGACCAACTATTTGAGACAGACCTATTCATCTGGACACAGTAAGTTAATCAACCCATATTCATATCATATAACTTAAAGAGAAGATACGACACCGTCTCTGCGTCCCATCAGTTCAATGCTAACAATGTCTCAGAGCCGTTATGAATCTCAGCATTGCGACCGCGTGTATTCCTTGTCTCAAGCCATTCCTCTCCAGCATGCAATCCGGTGTTTTCAACACCGCGCTTCCTACCGGGTTCACGACTGGGCTCACCTACACGCTTGATTCCTCACGCCACACCAATCCAAGCTCGCTGAGCCAGGAGCTGTACGGAAACACCCATAAGAAGAACATCACCAAAACTACCGTCGAGTCGGGGAGTCTAGGACGGTCGGAGAGCAAGACACGGTTGACGGAGGATCGAATTTACAAAACCACCGAGTTTACAATGAGCAATGCAGATGCAGAAGCCAGTGTCAAGGGAAGTGAGCGGAATCGCAGGTCCGATTCGCACTAAGAGGCTGCTCGGTTTGTTTTTGGGGCTTTTAGGTATCAAAAGTTTGTAATGGTATTATGATATTTTGCTTTTTTGCACATACCCTTAGATCACGTCCGGAAATGAAATATCATTCAGTCACAGGTGTTCACGCTTTCCAAAATAAATTAATATTTGCCTCTTGGACTTCTCACTAACACTTTTGTTCATTGATTTCTCATCCTTTGGGTAGAAATCATTGGCAGAGATCTTGGACTGCCATTTATCTAATCGAGCAAAGTGACTACATTATCTTGTAGATATCAAACGGTGCAAAATATCAGCTAGGCAGTCGAGATAATGACAGCGGCATATGTGCATAAGTTCGCTGAAGCATCAAGCCGTTTTCTTTCAATCCCGATGGTTACAGGGGGATTGGATCTATGGGGTCGTAGTATCAAGAGTTAAATCTCATAAGCGAGCATGGAACAGCTATGAAGTGATGGATGGCCCAGACGCGCTCCACACTCCCACGCCCCCACCTACAAAAGAAGAGGGATTCAGATTCTCCTTCCTTCCTCAATGCAAGGAAACTAGTGAGAACATCATGGCGATACGAAAGGCCGTCCCTGCAGATCATCGAGCAATGGCTGAGATTGCAGCCAGAGCCTTCGTTGACGACGATGTGTTTGGACGATTCAAGTTTCCATATCGCCGAGAGCACCCTGAAGATTACATATCGATGTGGGAGCGTAGAATCTGGGTGACTTCAAATGGATACACGCACGAATACGTAGTTTCCATTGATGAGAAGTCGGGGGAGATAGCGGCGTGGGCGGAGTGGACGAGGGTTGGGCCAGGAGCAACCAAAAGGGCAAACCCCATGAGTCTACGTAAGTCATAACTTCAAAATCATTTTACATCTTCACATATTTACTTTCTTTTCTAGGTCTTCGAAAAGTTTATGTCGACCAGCTGCATTATGTTTACAACTGGCTCTGGCCAGACAAATCAGCGGATCCAGTTCACGTCGCTGCTTTCAATGCTGCTACGCCATTGACAACTCACCATTGGTCTGGCGACCGAGAGGAGAGTTGGATGTTAGACGCTCTGTGCACTGATCCGCAGCATGAGAGAAAAGGCCACGGGAAGGCGTTAGTGAATTGGGGAATAGACGAGGCGGCAAAAGAAGGGATTTGTAATTCGGTCATTGCAGCGTGGGAGCGAGACGCATTCTACGCGCGGTTCGGGTTTGTGGAGGTTGGCAGGGCAAACATTGGTCCTTTAGCAGAGGTGAAAGGGGGAGCAATCATGTTTCGGGATGTCAAGTAATTGGATCTAAATTGCTACCGGTACTTTTCTGGGCCTGGCAAGCTGCAAATTGGCACCGGCCAAGTAGAAACCCTTGAATGGCCTCGGTAGCTACAGTATTCGCTTGACGGTTGGCCGTGAAGCTGTCTGTGAGCCGTGGACTTAGCTGTTACTCAATTTAGCATCAATAGAAGCCACAGTACAACGCCAACTGTGCTTCTCAGAAATTGCGAGCTAGCACAGGAATTCGATTCTATACAGAGCTCAAGAGAGGAACCCCGCCCCAAGCTGGACCCGAGGGAGATCTTTGGCTACTCTATTCACAATGATCGATCGTATTGCTGGCTGCATTGACGGGTTTCGAGTGTCTGCGTTGAACATGCTGTAGCTCAAATGGGTTTTACGTAATGAAAATTGATTGGGCCATGGGGGTCGTGTATCTACCGTCTATCAGAAGAAAATGCAAATGTATATTGTGCTGTAGTTGAAGCATCCTGATCGCGGACAAGCTAGGGTTGTGCCGTGGCCGTGCATACGGGAACTACGGGCTGCGTCCCGAACCCTAGTCGGACTTCGGGGACCGTATTGTTATTACGGGATCGCGGCTGTATCAATATTGCCTTCTGTTGCAATTACTGTTGCGAAACAAGAACAAGGACTTCAAGCGCGAGTGTCGCGGGCACGCATATTGAGCTACACTCAATTCAGTCGGGGCAAGACTGGTAGAATTCATCTCGGTATGCTCGAGATGCCTGATAGGCTGCATGGTGGGTGGCATGGTGTGGCAAGGTAGTAATTGAGGATAATGTAACTTCACGGGAAGGAGGCTAAGTTTCAACAGTTACTAGCTCATAGGCTTGCCAATTGGCTGCGGTATGCCAGAATGGCCTGAAATATCGATAGCTCAATCAAAGGGCTAAAATTGAATGCGTGACACAGGGATTGTCCAAGCCAGTGGGCTTATTTTACCAAGCGGTCGGTATATCTATCACCAACCACAGTCCAAGTAACATCTTCAGATGCTTCGGACGCACCTACGGAACAGGCTAGTACTCAAGTCGGAACACTCCATCCAATGCATGCGATTTGAAGCTGCTTCTTCTGGATTTCCATCTCTCTGTGTTGTTGCTTTTTGTATGACGGTCCAGGAATAATTACTTTGAAAGAAAACAGCTGGAAGCAATTGCCAAGCTCCTGCGAGCAGGCTCCTACGTTTTTGAGAAGCAAGTTTTCTCTCCTATTGAGCGGCCATTCACCAGAAATATGGCACATCCATACAATAAAGAAGGCGTGTATGAGACGCGAGCCTCAATTGGTAAGACACTGGCACTTTGGCAAGGAGACCCAACTGACTTGATAATAGATCGCCCTTCCAAAAGCAATGAAGGTTCGTACTATTTTCACAAGTATGGATCTTAGAGACATTGGGCTGTCAACTTTGACTTGTCAACATATGATTGCGTCAAATTGTTTGATATATTCAAACATATGATGAAATTGGACAAAGTCTAGTGGCTCTTCTTCACCTTTATTCCTCCCACCTGCCCCATTCTTTTCAATTCGCTTGGTGTAATAGAGTTCGTCATGATCTGGCTCTGGAACTGGTATTCGATTCATTCATTTCCCAAGGAAAGGTGGAATCTGGAATGTGGAATAAAACGACAGATGTCCTCAAGAGAACCATACATGGTCAAAGCATTTTAAACATGCAACCAAATACTGAAAGCATGCTAACTACGCACGATAGGCTCGTCCCAGGAATCGGACGCCTTTGGCGACCTTGCCAAACCACCCCGAACGATTACTCCACTAGAAATCCTCGCGGCTGGGTTCAACATATGTAATAGTTGGGCAGGTGTGGCAGCGTCGATGTTCCTTGCCATATTTCAAGGCGGACCTGTCACTATCATCTATGGCTGTGTTCTCATGCTATTCTTGATGGGAGCAAGTGCGCTTACCCTCGCGGAGTTGGCTGCTCGATATCCTACTGCAGGAGGACAGTACCATTGGACAGCGATTCTGGCCCCGAGGAAGTACGCCCGTGGACTGGTGGGTTTTAAATCGAAGATCTAGAACCGGCACATACTAATACTTTCACAGAGCTATACTGTGGGAACAGTCAATGTCTTCTCGTGGATTGCAATTTGTGCCGGAATTTGTATCATCATACCACAATTGGTTCTAGGAATGGTCGTGTTCTATAACGAAACATTTGTGATTAAGAGATGGCACACATTCTTGATCTTTCAGGCGCTGAACTTCATAGTTCTTTTGTACAACCTCTTTGTGTTACGCAGAGCTGAATGGACCCACAACATTGGCTGTAAGCTTCAAGTCATATGGCTCTTTGGCATGCCACTAACTAACTTTCTCAGTTGCTCTTTCACTGCTATGCTTCTTCATCTTCCTGATTACCAGCTTGGCCATTGCGTACCCAAAACAGCCCAGCGAGTATGTTTGGACGAACTTCGTGAATGCATCCGGATGGCCAGACGGAATTGTCTTCTTGACCGGGCTTGTCAATCCTAATTTCATGTACTCTGGCCTCGATGGCGCCATTCATCTTGCAGAGGATTGTATCAACGCGTCGACTGCCGTGCCAATGGCTCTTGTTTCCACCATCATCATTGGTTTCGTCACTACGTTTCCATTCCTGATTGCGATGTTCTACTGCATCAGCGACTTCGACGCTGTACTTGGAACCCCTACCATGGTCCCAATCTACGAGATCTGGCACCAGGCCACAAGATCCGCGACTGCAGCTACCATCTTCCTCGTCATGCTGCTTATGACCGGTGTGTTTGCCCTCAACGCCAGTCAACAAACCGCCTCCCGTCTCGTCTTCTCATTTGCCAGAGACGATGCGCTTATATTCTCCAACAAAATCGGACTCATGCATGGCAGCCTTGGTGTCCCGCCCTACGCGCTACTGTTCAATGCCTTCATCGTGTTCATCATCGGATGCATTTATCTCGGCTCAACCACTGCATTCAGCGCCATTATCGGCACGGGTCTTGTGCTCCAGCAAATCACATATGCGATCCCTGCCTTGTTGATGATGTATCGTCGACGTGCCCCACAGTATCTTCCTTCCTCGGGGTACTTCAACCTAGGTAAATTTGGATGGGTCATCAATGGAATAACCGTAGCTTGGAGTCTCTTGCAGCTTGTTCTCTTCAATCTGCCTCTGGCTATTCCTGTATCCGGTAGCAGCATGAGTAAGTCCTATGATGTATCTGCTTCTATCACATGCTAACCCGTTAATCAGACTACACTTGCGCCGTGCTCGGTAGCATGGCCATATTCGGAACGATCAATTGGTTCGTGTACGCCAGGAAGCATTACAATGGTCCAAAGGTCGACTTGACAAAATTCATTTAAAAAAAGCCGGGTCGCTGTTGGGTTGCAGCACATATAAGATTGTAATTAGAATCCATTCGTTACCAGGAGGGTTATACAGATAGTGGACCGGAGAAAGTATGTATATGTGGGGAGGAAGCGAGAAAAGTATAACTGGAAGCGTGAAGTATATACCATAAAATGAAGCATGTGTCCGTTCAGATTTTCCAATGAGAAGTCGATGCCGTGTCAACTAACACGCCATTTAAATCTAACTTTCATCCTCCGAGGGTTAGAGTAGCAGCAGAATATTTGCTGGTGGATGTCATATGTCTAGAGAACGTCCAAAAAACCAATGAAGTCTTGCGACCTCGAAATGATGTTGTAAAATTTAGATGTATCGGAGATCGTATTTGAAGTTCGGTCTTCAGCTCAACACTGAGACGCCCACCAAGCGTCTTAATCTTCGAGACCGAAATTTCTTTGTCTAAGGATCTTGTATTATATTTCACTGTCTGTGTGGTTCGAAACCATGGCTGACTTCGCACCTTCTCGTTCATGGTATCATAATCGCCAAATAAGGCTCGTCTCGTCTATTTTGTATTATCCCTTCTAGATTGCTTCTAGCCCAATTCCCTGTGTCCAGTCGTATGTATTTAGCAAGCTGATCCACTCCTCTTCACTCAAGTCCATCCCAGCTGAGGGAAGCTGATTGACCCCGGTATCTGTGTAATCTAAAGCGTTCGTCTCGCCTCGCTCCGTCGAAGCTGGAACCAATGATTCTAGTACGTGGTCCATAATTTTCTGAATCGCGTTCTTGAGCTTCTGACAGAGCTCATAGTTTCCATCACCGACCCGTACCCAACCTAAAAAGGAAACGAACGAGAACAAGGTTTGGATTGTATCAGTTCGTGACATGCTGATCGAATCTGTTGCGTATGGGTTTCTAATGGAGTAGAGGAGCTCAACACAAAGAACGCCAGCGGCTGGTATGCCGTAGTCGACCGCCTATGCCAAATATTAGCAAGTGTGCAAGAAATAAATGACTGTGTATAAAGTACCATCCAATGGAGAGTATTCTGGTATTTATGTAGACGATCACGGTCGATCCATAGCGATAGTGTCACAGCCATCAATTCTTGAGCAGCGTTGAACATATTCTGGCTATTATCTCGGCTTGATGGAGTCTGCTTGAGACGTTCGAGCAAGAACTTAGTTTGTAGAACTTCTGCGTGTATACGCGTTACGATGTAGAAGTTTTCAAGATTGGTAGTGGAGGCTGATCGCAGGGCAAATTGGCTTATGTTGGGATATTGGATCCATTTTGGATACGACAACGTGGTAATAACAGAGATATTTTCTAAAAGTTGACTGTTGGATGTAAGCAAGTGTTTTTGAACTGACGACAATTCATCAATAATGGCAAAATAAAATATTTACGGAATTTTTGCTTACTCTACTCTGCCTTGCGGAATCTGGATGTTGAGTCCAAGTGAGATCTCAAGTATCTCCTCCCGTATCGGAACAAGTAAACAAATCGCCCTTACATACGTTACTGTATAAATACGACCAGATGTATTCCAACCGTCTTTGTCTAGCTGCGAGACGGCAACAGCGAAATCTTCTTTTGAAGTGCCATATAACTCATCATCAGCCAAGTCTAACGGCAGTCGAAAAATACAATAATGGCGAGATAGTGCTGGTGGTCGTCCCTTGAATAGACATTGCGACTTTTCTAATTGATAACCAGAAGCTGCGAGCGTTCTCCGGAATTGAGAATGCGGTGTTACTTCCTCTTTATCAGGAAGCCGATGTAGACCAGTGTCCATGTATAATGTGACAAATGAGGCCATTGCTAAGTATATTTCGTCGCCTTGAACGTAATTGAATATTAGCGTGATCACCATATATGACAAGACAAACTTGGCACCTCGATTAGGAAGACTACTCACATTCATCCCCTGCTATCTGGCTGTATAGTTTCCAGATGTTCTTAAAAAGGCACACTACTGTATCAGTTGTTGGGTGATCCGCGTTTCGCAGTCCCAAACAAGCATTTGCACATTCTTTCATACGAAATGCTGCTGACTTTCGGGAGCTGTTTCCTTGTTCTTGTAGACTAAAAACGGGATCCCAATCCTGTAGAATTAGAGTGGCAAATCCAAACGTTGCGAATAATATTCCAATCATTTCCCACCGTAACAATGATCCACCAAACCAGTTGACCCATGGTTCAGATTCATCCGGGCAGGCAGGGAGTTCACCATTCTTGAACAGTTCACGGGCCATATGTGTGAGATCACGGTCAGCCTTCGAGTCTCCCAAAGAATCTCCAAATGTCGACCATACTGATTTCAGACAATGCAATATCATTTTTGGAGAGAGCCAGGGATCCCTCAATGTCAAAAAGGAAGCAATGAGTCGCTCACAAGTCTCATAGGTGGGGAACTCTTGCAGCGTCTGAACAGCGAGCTTCATCCGAGCTGGATCATCATATGCATGGCTCCCAGAAGCTGGTCCGTCATCTCCAACATCCAGTAAGTGAGCACCGATCTGTGCTTGGTTCTCACGAAATACAGCTGAAAAGCTTGTCTTGTCATAGGTTGGACCAGGTCGTTTGAACAGTGTAGGTCGAGACGATCTATGAGTTGAAGGTGGTAATGGTTGTTGCACAGGCATCAGATTATGAATGGTCTGGGGCGATTGTGTGTCCGGTAGAAGCTTCTGCAGGGCTTTAGGGGAATTGCTACTCGACTTTCTGATTTTGGTCATTGGAGCTGGGTGATATACACAGTTATGTGATTTTCCTCGAGAGGCACACCGATTACACACGGGCGTTGCATGGTCACAACGGTTCTTTGAAACCCTACATGGTTCGCAAGCTTGTGGTCGACCGTTGCGGCGTAAAATATGAAGGGATTGCATTTGGTTGGCTTACTCAAGACTGTCAATTTCTTTGTAGTTTTCATTGAAATGCTGTGTTTAGCTAAAGTGTGCTATTAACGAAACAGTTTTCATATCTCCAGAAATGTATGGAAGTGAGGTTAATCAAAATAGAAAGGGAAACAGACACCAGAAGACAAATTGATGTCCGGATTAAGATTTGGGGAAAGTAACACTGATTGGCCTAAGAACTCCGAACTCCGCCTTTTAAAGGGGGGCTCGCTTGGTTAAGGAGGTGCAAGCGAAAATGGCAAGACTGGACGAGACAATCACTAGATCTTTAATAGTTCCATCATCTATAAACTGCAACATGAGTAAAAGAAGGCTTAGGACTTGAGATAATGGAAGGATTCGCAACTGATCATTATTGACGGCTACATTGCATATCAGCAAAGTCTAATCTAGATAAATCTTGAGTTGACGAGTGGCGTCAACTAAGTCGCAGCAACATATGAAGTAAGAATACTTTGGATATATAGTACGAGGACCTGTAAGCTACTAAAAGCAATATATAAACATGATCATTTCTTATATATAACTACAAATTCAGCCTAGTCCCAACTTCCATTTCTTACCAGAGCTCCGAATCTGAACAAATTTACCAGTAAGTCTCGTGGAGTCAGCATTCGCTAATTCGATAATAGATAGCAATGGATTGGATCTTGATGAAAGCACAGATTCTTTCGGTTCTTCTTCTTGATGTAACTTTGGAGTCTGTAGAATAATGGTTGATAATGTTCAGTTGTTCTTGGTTGGTAATTGACAGCGACCGGTAGTGTCTGTAATGCATAGCACCTGCAAGGCGAAACCCATTTCGTTTTGTGCGCAGAGGCGAGAGGAGGTAGACAGACTTTACTAGCGCGTTTCTGGCAACCTGCGAACTTTGAGAATTGGAGAGGATTGAGCTGGTAAAGTTCTTCATTGTGAGGATAGTCGTCGGTGTGGAGGTTAACATGATGACAATCATAAATCCAGAGGAAGTGGACGATCTGAGGCGACGCTCTGCCTAAAAGAAGTTCCTAGAGAAGCTCTCGATAGCATGGGATGCAAAGGTTTAGCGAAAGCGGCGAACCACCATTGGAAATGTGATATGGCGTGAAGTTGTGGCTGGAGTGATCCGTACGTGGATAATTGGGCAGAAAGATAAGAGCAATAACTTTCTAAGTATGTTGCGAAACGATCTTACGTGCCATAAGGTTCATAATCAAATTTCATAGAACCGAGAGAATTCGAGACTTCATAGCCTCATACTTCTCAGCCTTCGCGCATTTTATATCTACCGGCGCAGTCATAGCTCTCCGTGGTAGAGCACTAGTATGTTCGTTACGAGTCTGAGATCCGTTGGCAACAGTACCAGCAGTGAGTAAAGATAAAGCTCGTCGTCTAGCGACAGAGTTTTGAGAATAAGCTCTAGCCTGCTGGAGCTGTAGTGGGTTTTGAATTCCAAGTATCGAATCTTGAATGGAAAAGACAGTTTGCAAGCAAGCCGAGAAATGAAACGAATATTGTCGAGGAGCTGTGGATTGTAATTGAGAAAGGAATGTGTGGCGTTCGGTTTCTGCAATGGCTTCTGGTACCCAAGTGGGCCACACTCTAGTTTTGAGAAGAAAAGAAGAACGAGGAATGGACGCCATAATGATTGTTCGTTGGAGATTGGAGAAATTGACTAGAGGAATATATGAAGAATATCAGGTAACACGGTGCAATGAAAACACCAGGTCTTCTTGGATTTAGAGAAAGGGACTGTGGCTGCTTCGATATGTAAAAAGATACGTAGAAAGAAACAGGCCCTGAGAAAACTTATGTACTCAGGTCCTACTTCATTCCCTGTAGCAACAAACTCCTCCAACGCCGGGGTATATACACAATGTCATATCACATCTCATTGCTTTGCTCTGCCCCGCACTTTTCCCTTGCTGATCTTTGCTTTCTCTTTATCGACAAAATCCTTCATGATGTCATGCAATGCATCGTTACGCCGCGTGATCAAAAGAACATCGTCTGTGGTGATTGTGTTTCGGCCAGCATGGCGGGAGAAGGATTCGAGGTCTGCCGAGACGTTTTCTAAGGATCTGTCAGGATGGTTGGAGGAATTGATTAGGAGCTTTACCTATCTGTGCCCATACCATCTCGGTCAGTGCGCCTATGAACTGAGGAGTTGCGTTGGTATTAAGACGGAGTGACTCCTCGTCAACGATCTTGCCTATGGAGAACCAGAGAGCCGCTTTGAGGCGCTGTTGGGGTGTCAGTTCACATCCAACAACTGTGCCCTTCACCTTATAAGAAAGGAGAACATGTCATGACAGGAATATTTACTTCACGTAGGTCGTCATCCATTTGGTCCGTCATGGTAGATCAGCAGATTTCTCATGTCAAGATGATATGGTAACAAGTCGCTGCACTACTTGTGAGGTTGGACCTGGGAAGACGCGACGCGGTCTTCATGGAGTGAGTTTAAAAATGATGATCGTGATATTAGCCATCACTGCCTTTTACACCGGGAGCAAATTACACTGAGCCGCCATGCATCAAAACTGAGGGGTGCGATTTCAAAAACAGCTTACTTAAGAGCCTTGATAGCGGGGCTCGTGCCAAGCCTAGCCAAATCCGCGCCAATCTTGAGCGCCAATTTAAAATCGTCAAAATGTTCATGCAGCCTTGCCGGTGATATCTTTAAATCCTCAGCCAAATCCACCAAAATCCCGCAGGACGAACATCTTCCTTCCTCCCACCACTTCTGTAGCAGACTCTCTACTATCAAGTCGCATATTCCTGCCCGTCAAATCCACTCGTCACAGTCACTGCCTAACTTACCACCAACCTTCCCCTGCTTCCAGTTCCGTAGCCTGACTGGCTCACTCATAAACTCACGATGGAAGCAGTCAATGTTGTTGGAGACTATGCCGAGAGCGTTTTCACAAATGTCACGTCCACGCTAGATGGTATGGATGCAAGGAATTGGATTCGTCTTGTCATAGTCATAGGCGCGTATTTCTTAGTTCGCCCTTGGGTTGTGAAGTTCGGCGAGTATGTGCAGGAGAAGGAGCACGAGAAGGAAATAGTGACGCAAGAAGAACTGGAGATAATGGCTGGTGGGAAACCCAGACTTACGCCGAATGATATAAGAGGTCCAACGGCACTGCCAGAAGATAGTGGGAGTGATGAAGAGGGAGCAGCTACAGGGCCAGATTGGGGAAAGAAGGCTCGGAGACGCCAGAGACATGTGCTGAAGAGAATCTTAGAGCAGGAGGAGGAATTGAGGAGGGAACAGCAAGCGGATGACGAGGACAAGGATATCCAAGAGTTTTTGGAAAGTGATGTGTTGGTGGATTATAAGGAGGGTGAGGATGGATGGTGAGGCGCTGCCATATATGGCTCTCGGGAATAGGCAGTAGAAGTGCAGACTTTGTTTGCCCTTTATGCGCAATTTGGACCGCTGTACAACAAAATGTGCTCTTTGCGGGAGAGTTTACTGGTTGTGGCCTATCACTTATTGACAGGTAAGATTTGGGGGCCAGCCTTCATTTTTGCGCTTTCGGAGCCTTGCAATATGCCACTTGAGCACTCGAAGTCCGGTGGAACAATACAATAAGCAGATTGAGCCGAGTAATAATTACCTCAACCACACATAATGTTCAGCTTGCGTTCATCCTGTCGTAATCTGACAAATGTCTGCTCGTGAGGTGGCCCAAGGTCAACGGAGTGTACAGACGATACCATTTCAGCGCGCGTTTATCAATACGGTCAGTTGTAATTGTAGGTCTTCTCATTGAAGGTTGTCGAGGTTGACCTGTCAGGGACCGCGGCCTCGTTATTCGATACACCAAACAGGAGGCTTGCTTTCGTTGGCGCGTAGTATGCAAACTGTTCCGAGTTTCATGCACAACTGCTGCACTTCGATATCTCGATATTTCATTGCTGTATCCTCTCAAGTGCTGGCTTCCCACCGCTCTTTGTTGCTCTCTTGCGACGTTAGTTTGATTCCATTCTCAAATTCTCTCAAGGCCATACCCGCAAGCATCAGGATAGACAACGTCCTTCTGTTTATTGCAAGTGATTGTTCCTGAAATCAGCAAGACTTTGTGGAATCTTTAAGTAAACCGAATCACCTTTGATGTGTGGTGGAGGATGCGATGCTAGGAGCGAGGAAGTAATCCAAGCCTACGCCACAACAAATCCGTCTTGCATCCCTACCGAGTTTAGCTTTGCGTCAGCCATCCACCGTCATCCTGTGCCGTGAGAACCTCAAACCCTCCGGACAATTCGACAATCACCACCAAACCAAAAACTCCTATGCTCAAGTTGCCAACCCTCTTCTCAACTCTTTGCCAGCCCATTCGATTAATCATTATGTGAATGTGCCGCATATGAGACACGTTTTTCTATCTTGACTACATTTGATTTCCCGTCCTATGGCCTGTACTGCATTTGCCTTCAGGTCTTCCTAGGCAGGCTCCCGTTATGGAGCCACCTCAGCGGCGTGATATCAATGAGCTTTTGGTGAACGGATATTTCAAGACATCTAGGGCGAGGAGTCCAGCTGGGTAGGTTTCTGTCCGGCGCAAAACCTGTTGATTTAATAGCTAATTTTGTTTGAAGCTCGACTCCCACCACAAACTCCCCCTCCTTTCTAACAGCTGCAGAGCCGGCGCCTCGTGCTCAGAGCAGAAGTAGAAGTCAAGGGTCGACCAGACGACGACCACCACCACGGCCAACGGTAGAGGACGAGGCAATCTCATTGTCTAGGGAATCATCTGCAACATCGTCTGTAACATCCTATGACCCTCCATTTCGAGGAATTATCGACCAAAACCCTGTGATACTGGAGGCTGAGGTGTCGACGGCTGAGGCAGCGAGGTTGCAAAGTACACCTATCACCAAAGATCAGGACGGCAATCCAGAGCGGAGATTTGTATTTATTCCCAAAGCCAAGTCAGAATCGGGCCAAGACAATGGACCTTCAGCAAGAGTGGAAAGACAAGATGATAAGAGACCAGAGCAGCCACGAAGAGAAGGAGAGAGGTTAGAACCTCGGCCATCCTTAGACCGACGGAGAAGTCGACAAGATCTGCCGTCTATTCAAACAAAAGTACCTCGAGATCTCCCCCAACAAAATCGAAGGCCAGAACCTTATGCATTTAATCCCGTTGATAACGACTTGACTCCTCAGCCTCCAGCATCACGAACACCAGGAGAATATCTCCTCTCCCCAGATGTTCCGCGAGGAAAGGATTACTTTGGCGCTCATCCTCAGCATCATAGAACATCGAGCTTTGGGAGAAGCGGCGGAACGCCAATTAATGACAAACGAAAGAGTGGAGGTAGCGTTCCTGGAATGCCACGGACTGCTGCTCCAGCAGAAAAAAGAAACAGTGGAAACTTTGAAAACCCAAGATCAAGGCGTAATTCAATTGAGAGGTTGACTAGACCACAAGAACTATCCGAGGAATATAGACGTAGAGGACGGCATGGATCCACGAACTCTGCTCGACTGTCAGCTGGCGGTGGATCAGATCGTGATAGATCTGGAAGATCGTCATCTCACTCTAACAGATATCAGCAAAGCGATAGTGAGTCAGATATTGCGGATAGTGGCTCGGATCGAGGATATAGACGCAGCAGATTGCGACCTAGAGATTTACAGGTTGACAACGGTATTCGGCGTTCGGCTTCACGATCCAACAGATCTTCTTTGGAAGTCAGATCTCGTCAAGGCACTTCTCCGTTACCATCGCCTAAGGGGTCTCCTAATCGCCTTTCAAGAGGAGAGAGGGAGAGAGCTGAAACCTTTCCGCAAAGGAGTGGCAGTCGAAGCCCAGTCGGTAGACCTGTGTCTCCATTTTCACAGTTTGATGAAGGTTACCCGTCAGATAGACTCAACCCAATGGATTCTCAAACTCGGCCAAGATCGAGGCAGTCACAAACGATATCGACACCAACAACCGCAACGCCAAGCGCTAATCGACCTGTCGTTCTCCCCATGCCATTGTCCGGAAACCCTGACCATCTCAAAATGCCACAAATACCTCCAATGGAAGATAACCGATCTCCAAGTTCACGGCCTAGGGATTCGTACTGGCAACCTGCTCCATTTCAACCGCCTTCAAACAATTTGCAGAAGCCTGTGGGAAGCTTCCGTCGATATTCAGAGGATGTCGATAGGGGTAGTATCGTCCCATTGCCTTCCTGCCCTCGGACGAACTATGTACGTGGGAAGAATGATTGGCTTACTTTACCGAAATGCTCACAATTCGATATCTGCCCTTCTTGCTTCAACTCTGCTATTGCACCTACCGAGTTCCGAGATTTCTTTATAAGAGCCCCAAATCGGCCACCTGATACAGAAGCTCTATGTGATTTTGGCAGCTCACCATGGTATCGAATTGCCTGGCTACTGACCCGCAAAGAGCGACGCCGGGACCTGAATTTATTCTACGGTCTTGCAAAAGTCGCTATGCAGAATCCCCCATGCGGCGGAAAGCACGAGGCAATTCGACAATGGCATTCTCTTATTGATCCAAAGACAAGAAACCACATTCAAAATTTCAATGTCTGTTCTAGTTGCGTAAAGAGTGTAGAGGTATTGCTGCCCACTCTCAGAGGCTTGTTTCGGCCAATCGATTCCAAACGACCAGTAGGAGATCCACGAGTCTGCGATCTCCGTTTCGACAGCAAGCGCTTCATTCAATACTTTGACGCACTTGAAACTGCCGCTGACAATGCCGATGAACTTGATGCGCCGCCCGATACCCGTGCTCTGGTTTCATTATGTAAACGCATGTCTCTGTTCCCCGAATGCGAGCATGATACCGATCTAATTGATCAACACTGGAATGTCATAACGCAGCTACCTGAATTCACCGTTTGTGAAGAATGTTTTGACGAGGTTGTTTGGCCCGAGCTCGAGGACGAAAAGGCTATTCCTATGATGTTCAATAAAAAACTCCAGAAAATAAGCATTGCAAGCTGTCAACTTTATAGTCCGAAAATGAGAGGCATATTCAGGACAGCGGTGGACGGGAATGATTATAGACTGCTTGCCAATAAGGCAAGGGAGCGGAAGACAGTGGAGATGCAGTTTAAGAAGGACTTGGATGCATTGAGAAGATTGGGGAAGCAAAACCCAGGAGTTGCGGCCGAGATAAAAAGGGTGGAGGACGAGTGGAGAAAGTGGGAATAAGAAATACGTTGATGATGATGATGATGAATTAAAAGAGACATGTTTATGAAAAGTACGCTTCATTCAAAATACATATGCCTCTCTACTCGTGAGTTCTTGTCTCCTTGATCACTTAGGATCAGTAGAAATATATGTGCCTGTGTACGCTCGGCATAGGCCAAGCACTTCTGACTTCTACTTCTCAACTTTTTCAGCTTTATTACCTCTCTAGTCATATTTGACAGTAAGCACATGTATGGCCATCCGCTTACATGGTGTACCACTTTCGTAGAATACTTTCACTACATGTACTTGATCAGTATTCGCGCGCACGATACAAGTGATACACATTAAAATTGAAAATGGGAAGAGTAGATGTCAGATAGATAGAATATTGAATTGGCCCCTCGGAGCTGTTTATTTGACTATCTAAGGCCCGCTATTACTATAGTAGTGAGTTGTGAGAACGATCTGTAATCCGTGTACAAGCCGAACGACCTCGTTCCAAAATTATTTAATCACTAACGACTGGTAGCAAACCAATAGGTTTATGGCGCAAGCGGTGTGATAATCTCTATCTCAGGCATTTTCCATTCCGGGATTGCTTCAGAGATACGGCCAAGGCTGTATTTGAGCCTTTCCCGGTACACAAATACGCCGGATATATAGTCAGCCATGTCATAGTCTCTCACTACCCGAAGCTTTTTCAAGCCTCTAAAGTACGCCAGAAAGGAGTTATCGGCTGCCAAGTCAGGAGACCTGATGTCTGGGAAAGTCACCCATTCGGAGAGATCAGCACCGATAGCCAGCATCTGAATAGAATCCAGGCTGGTGGCAGCTCTCCTGCGCAGTGAATCCAGAGAGTCATTTGGCAATCTAAAAGTAGAGACTCCTCGGGTTGGCACCGAGAATTCTATGGTGTCAATCTGAGGGTTAAAGATAGGATGTTCGTCTAGCGTCAAGAAAGATATCTGCGACTGGGTGCGCCATATCGGGAGAGGCTTCTCGAAGAGATGACGGTAAAACTTCAAGGTATAATGGCGGCTTTCGCTATTGATAAAAAGCGTCAGTGGCAGCGAGCGTCTTGTGCCATAGAATATGCTGATGTTGTCTGGATCGCAACGATCCGCCTCCAGGTCTACCTTGATTGTCTTTGGCGTGAAAGCAAACTTCCATATTTGCAAGCGTAGTTCAGTAGGGAGGCAAGGTCCCGTTTGTGCGTTGCGCGGGTCCATGATGACTTTGTATTGATGTGTACACGGCTTGATGGGAGATTGGAGATTTAACATACATTGTAAACGGGATTTCCTAATAAATAGTTCCCTTTGTCATTGTCCGTTTTCGAGTAAAAGCTGTTTTCAGGTCATGACGCGATATAGATTCGTACGCCACGACTGGTCCTAAACAATATTATCCAAAATTGGCTCTATCTAGACTTGCGAGAACAAAGGAATTAAGCGAACTTGAACAGAACAATGAGTACTGGATCGCAATAGGACAGACTCTTGCTTCGATCTCATTAAGAAGTTACAACAAGCCTTACGTTGCGTCACATATCCTCCCTGCTGTCGCGAGTTCACAATATATTGCAATTGGTAGTCTCGTAAGGCGTACGGAGCGACTGTACAACTGCATCATGATTCCACGGATATTAAGTTTAGTTAAGCAGGATGTTGATTATATTGTCGGCGCTTATTAACCGCCAATAGCATTCCACGTCCTCTTAAAGCCGATGGTGAGCCAGACATAAATTCCACTCCTGGCTTTCCTTTTCAATATCGCCGATCCCTTAACGGCGAAAGTAACAAGGGCTATGCCAAGCATTAATTATTGTCTTTTATTGCCGTTCGCTTAAGCCATTTATTCGGCTTTCTAGAAGTATAATGTAGCTCGAGTGAAAAAAGTATAAAGTTTACGGTTTCTTTCCTCCATATGAAGTTCAGACCATCTCATCATCAAACTATATTTCTTCATTCTATAACTTCGCAAAGCACTCTCTCTATTCCACTCAGCTTTTGCTATCATATAACTACACCAAGTTTCTCACTATATCATTCGATCATGGCACCTGCAAAAGTATGGCTCATTTCTGGTGCCAACACTGGCTTCGGACTCGAGTTAGCTCTCAAGTAAATGCCCCAATTTGTTTTTCGTATCCTTAGAATAAGTACTAAAGTACTGACTTTTCGCTTTTAGGGCTCTCAAGGAAGGTGACAAAGTTGTCGCTGCAGTACGAAACCCATCTCAAATACCGCAATCTCTGAAGCGAGATGATGTGGTAACCTTGGCTTTTGACCTCGCTTGGTCACAGGAGAAAATCAAAAGCTTTGCCAAAGATGCTTTTGCAGCTTTTGGCACTCTTGATGTAGTAGTCAATAATGCTGGCTACTGCTATATGGGGGCTATCGAGGAGTCATCTGACGAGCTACTCAAATGTAAGTCTATTTTCATCGTTAAAAATCCCTAGGTCTGTAACTATATGGTTCACCAGCGATACCAGAATTACAGTCCAAATTTCCCTCCTAGAGACAATAGCTAATTTGTATTCGGGCGCAGTTCAATATGAAATCAATGTTTTCGGGCCTGTCAAAGTAATCCGAGCCGTTCTCCCTCAACTTCGAGAGCAAGGATCTGGCACCATTGTCAACATGTCATCTGTGGGAGGCCTTCGCTCTGGGCCCGCTGCAGGAATGTACTGCTCTACCAAGTGGGCACTCGAAGGCATTACCGAATCTCTGGCAGATGAGATAGCACCCTTCGGTTTGCGAGCTCTCAGTAAGTGATTGCAACACCATTTTCTCTTCCCGATCAAAGGCTTACTCTATGTTCCCACCAGTTGTCGAGCCGGGCTATTTCCGCACCAACTTCTTGGATGGGATGGGATCTGGGCAAAAACTAACCACCCCGATGCCAGCTTACGAGGGGACTACTGCCCACGAATATCTCAAGAACCTCGAGAAATACAACCATAATCAGCCGGGAAATCCAGTAGAAGGCGCCGCTAGAATATGGGAAGTCGTCAGTGGAGAAGGTCTAGCAAAGAATAAGAAGATGCTCCTCAGACTGCCGCTTGGCAGCGACACCGGAGCTGCGTTGCGGAGTAAAGCTCAGCAGCTTACTGATATTGCTGATCATTATGAGGAGATTTGGAAGAGCACTGATTTTTAAGTAATCTTTTGGACGTATTAGTAGCGATTTCTTGGGCGTTGGCTTTGTTTAGAGTTTGCTATGATTATCCTTACTCTTGGTTCCAAATTTGTAGAGGGCACTCGACTATGGAAATATAAATTAGTATTTATTAAGAGGATACTTTCTATGCCTTGACTGTGTAGATCTTGTGAATGGTGCTTCCCTTTTGTTGTCAGCCTTTTGTTTTGTGTTTTTCTAGTAAGTAGTACAGTGTAATTTTAATGCAGCCAAGTAAAAAGCAGAATATCTTCCCCTGGATCTTAGTGTAAATGTTGCGAACGCTCTTACAAAATTTCCTACCCTAGAAGTATCTGTTTCTTAAATCGGTTGAACCTCAGTGCTTGGCTGCCTCACTTAGACACAGTAAGTGAGGATGGACGCTCAGTGCAACAGTAAAGTGACAGGCAGTCAAAGCTTAACTATAGAATACTTAGTTACCACACAATCACACGTGTGTAAGTCAAGCGAAGGTACGCAAACTCGGGTCTGCCGTTTCCGGAGCTTTATTCTCAGAATGGCTAGTTCACGTTTGTGCATTTTTGTGCATTTTGGGGGATGTCTTAGGAGAAACTTGAGGGGCTTCGCCCATTCGGATCGAATGAACTGAGCGGATCAACTAGCAGGTTATGAGCAAATATAGAAAGTGGGGTAGCATGCGTAATTGTGCTAGTATTGTACAATTAGTCAAAGATAATTATAGCTGGAGGGGTGTGGAGTCTGGTATGCCCACTGCTGATTGCCCCAAGAGAAAATCGTCGATATTTCAGCGATTAAGGCCGGGGAATCTCGTTGAATATCGGCCAGGATCGTCACCAGTGATTTTGAAAGACGAGAGATGGTTTGGATATATTGTAAAAGTTGCTCTCCAGAGAAATTGGGCATCCTATCCAGGCAAAGCCTCTCCGTCCGTTTGGCATGGAGCTTTTTGCATGTCTGGCAACTAACACAAATTAGTAGAATTACATACGAAAGCAATCTTAGCATGGTGGATGAGCATTCAGTCACATCTGCAGCTATATGAAGAGTACCAAGCATCTTTCCTTCTAAACGTCAACCAAACGTGACTCGCGTTCGGGAGCTTCACGCCTAAAATAAGACCTGTAGAGGGGCGGCTACATTGAACCAGTCGATTTGGCCCCAAGGGCTACCCAACAACCTAGTCAGTGGCTTCCTGCATCACTACTGTACAGTTCTGGCGGTTATTCAGATCACGGTGTGGAGTTCCCTGAGCCCGGGTATCTCATTTCTCTGATGTCGTACATGTGCTTGCGGAGAGGCTTGCAGCCCGACGCACCAAATGGTCCTAGAGACTAGAGCTATCATTTTTTGCTCTCACTTCCATTATGGATTGTGGGGCATTCTGGAATTTCCACAGCTGTTCAGTTCTATAGGAAATGATTGTAGAAGAGTCTGATGTGAAGATCTACCAGCTTACCTTCTCTAGAAAGCACCTAGAGCGGTTATTGTAAATGGGTATAGACGCCTATGGGTCTATCTAGTGCTTCCAACTACACGGATGCTAAGATCAATCAGCCATAATTGGACTACGTGAACGCACGACCAATGTGGCACATGGCTAGGGACTTTCCCACGTGGAGGGAATCTGCCACCTGCCTGTATCGCAGCCAAAAAGCTTGTCAAGAAAAGCCCCACACTGTGCCAGTCTATCGGTATAGACAGGAACCGTTCCTGAAACTACTTGTTCGTGTTGTATTAACATGATTGATGATTGCGAAGAGAAGTGAAGTCCAATTCTTGGCTGAAAACATGTGAGCTAGCAGATTTTATCTTGTGATACGTATTCAACCACGAATATGACGCAGTGGTCTATTTGCAGCACTTGTCAGACTATATTTGTAGCCAAGATTCTGGCCTTAGTGGTTTCAAATATCGTACAGGAGCCAGTAATACGAAAAGATTCAGTTATCTAGTTCTCTTCAGATATTTCCTTTTCCGTTACCGGATACATGCCATTGAAGTTGCCTAACTGCTCGCAAAAATTGAACAAAGAATACCACTCTCCATAGAACCGTGCCTAAGTCGAGCGCTTCGTTGTATTTTTCAAGTGAAGCGAGCTACCCGAGAGAAAAAGGGGCAGCTTCTTGGCATTGTGGTACGTAGACGACCAGTAGACGGCACGTGCATTCAGGTACAGTACGATGTTGGAATTTACAGGCTTATTTGATGCAGTAGATGCCAGGCCAGCAAGTAACGTTGTAGGGTGGCCACATCATGGCCATATGATCTTCAGAATTAGACCCCGAATTTCGCAAGTCGAGGCTAAAGTCGCTCACCGCTAGTACTGGGGATGCGAGGGTGGAAGGGTGTAAGCACATACTGCGGCTTACATGGCTGCAACCATTCTTTCACTAAATATCACACCACTTTGTATATTACGCTGTCTACTGTATCACCGTCGGAGGTAGGATCTTATCACTTGGCCGGGGGGGTGGTCGCCGAGAGATGGAACTGTGGAGAAAAACAGACCCAAATCCATTGATCGAATCGTATACTTGGCAACGGGTGTTAATAATCAGCCCTGCATGCTTTAGTCTCATAAGCAGGCAGGAAAGTGGAAGTACGGGTACGGATACCAACATAGAACATGCAGGTGTCTTCTGGAACAACCGGCAGAGTAGCGTATTGTAGCATGGCGTAGCAGCAATGGTCGCAACTAACTTCGCAGTGCGTAACCAAAAGACGCCCCCGCGTGGTCCCGCTCTAGTCCGATTGTCGACATGCGTTGAGCTATCACTAGTGTGGGATATTCTATATCCTGGCGTAGCCAACGAAGCTTTCCCGTCACTCGGGAATCCGGGTACAGAGCTACAATCAAAGATATTTGCGTAGCCGTGTGTGCCGCTTCTCCGACGCGTAGATGCATCCATCACAGGATTTGGAAGCTGTCCTATCTCCAGTAGTACAGAACTATCGTCTTCCCGTTCATGCCATGGGCGTGTATTGGTTCCGTGGGGATCACGATTTGCATCCCGCCTGTTGTCTGCCGATATACCCCTCCGCATTCAAGTACCACGTCATTGATAAGTTTTGTGTCACAGGAGTTTGAGTGGAAATACCGTGTTCAGAAGGCCTGAATAGCATCGTAATAGGAGCATCGGGAGCGAGGTCCTTGGGGAGTTTTACGTTGGAGATTTCATCTTGCGCGGCTTTTGAGAGTTTTAAAAAATAGGTTGACCAGTAAACTTGATTCTTAGCTTGTAATGGAAGTGATCTCCATCTTTAGTACCCGTAGCGTATAGTAGTTCAAGCTCTATTTTGAGTGAGCTTCATCCCACCCAATCCATTTTACGCTAACCCACACAGCTTGGTCGAAGCACGCCCTTTTGAGAACCACAATAACGATTGAGTCATCAGGTGAACGCTGGGAATATTTGCTCGAGCGGTCAGGAGAGAGCCTCACGCATTCGGCCATCCTTGCGCACGTCACTCCCATGCACGACAACCGCCCATGGCGTGCACATATATGCTAGCCATTCGGATTAAGATCGGTGATTCAAATCCCTGGCGCGGGTATAGAATAATCTCAAAGCCTCCGCAGTCACCATATTTTTCCCCTCTAAACTTCTCATCTTCAAATCCAATTCTACACTTACCATAAAACACAAACACAAACGCAAACGAACAATGCCTTCACATTCAAGTCGCAGCAGTACAGTTGATGGGGACTATGAAACCTGGGAGCAACCAAGTCTAGACTCGAAAAAGAAGTCTAGGTCTAAATTGCCTGCTGAAGACAAACTAAATGTAAGCGCCCAATGTCTAGGTGCATTTGTTCGATGTATTGACAGTATTACAGAAGCGCCGCGATCAAAATCGTGTCTCTCAGAGGGCATTTCGGCAAAGGAAAGAAAAACATACCAAGGAGTTAGAGGCCAAAGTCGAGGAATTAGAACACCTCCTGGAGTCCGCAAGCCACGAGAACAGTCTAGCAGCTTCGCAAATGAGCCGTATGGAAGAAGAGTTAATCTACTATCGCCGTCTCTTGTTCTCTGGCAACAGTGCTCCGACTTTGTCACCACCATCCAGCGAAAGGTCCTCACCAGCATACACGAGCAATTATACGACGTCTTACGCTACGATACCTGGCGCAGTAGCTACAAGCTCGTATAGCACGAGTTACAACAGCTCGCATAGCAACAGCAGCTCCGCGCACTCAAGTCCCGACTTATCCAACCTACCGGGTGATTTTGGTGGCGCAAGTGATGGCGTGGAAAGCTTTTGGGGCTATGAAGTTCCACAGACACCGAGTTACCACCAGTTTAGCACGCCACAAACAGGCCAAGGCATCGGGTGGCAATCCCAAGATGATCGATGGTAATTGTGTGCATAAGGACTTGGTTCTGGGGAGATGATTTGAGGTGGTAATACATTGGGATTGGCTAGGGACCTCCCGGCATGAGTATGTTATAAAGGTTGATATCACGAAATTGGGATGGCGTTTAGGAAGAGGACGGAAGCAAATGTCTGAATAGGATGACCGGGATAGCGTATTGGATGGGTGCAAAATTGTACCATAGGAGTTTCTACACACTTATGACATTAATGCCAACTCTGAATTGAACATACTTTGGTCGCCGACCAAAAGCCCCAGTTTCTTTTTTATTCCTTCCAGCGCCCATATGTCCGCTTTCGCTATCCCCCAGCCACACATGTTTTCTTGGGAATATTCACAACGCGGGAAACCTGCAGTGACAAAAATATACGCAAACAGCTGACCTCGAAATGTGCATCGGTGTTCCCGAGCAATAAATCGGTGGTGTGGATATATATTCCTATTTGAGATGTGGACTACCTGGACTACCTGGCAGCTTGCTGCAGGGCTGAGCCACTCACATTAACTCCGCATCAATGTCCGCTCGGCTAATATTGGTGGTGTTCGTGGACTCCATGTGTTTACTCCGTAGTATCTCAGATAATCATGGTTTAGAGTTCATATTACTGACAAGATAATGTAATAGTAAGCACGATGGTCGCTGGCTTGATCACCTGGAGCTGGGTAACACAAAATAGCCACGCATATGGCTCTCCACGTTCTTTACGGGTGAGCTGCGGTACTGGCTGACCGCGGCATGTTAATATGGCGCCTCAGAGTCAGACTTGATCACTATACAAACAAAACGAGGCCAAAGATGCGTGCCGAGTATCTTGAGCGTCATACAATCTATGAAGCCAATTGTCAGCTTTAATCCTGGTTGAACCAAGCGGGCGTACCGTGCGATTCTTCTTTCTCTCCTCCGCCGGTTTCCGGGACAATGAGAGATGCTAAACCCGCAGTCCCGATTCAATGGGTTGGTGCCTGGGACTGCAGTAATTATCCTATCTTGACAGGCGCAGGATAACAAGCTTTCTACCTAATTACGTTTCGCGAAAAAGTTATTAGCTGACGCAGCATTGCTGGAGCCTACATTATACGATCTACAATGCACGCAGCATCTTCCTTGACGGTCTTACGGAGTATGCTGAGCGGTGTATTTCTCTACCGGAGACTGATTTGATAACCGACTTGATAACCGGCCGAACAAAAGCTGCGTTTTACATAAGTAGGGTACCAGCTCATAAGCATTGTAATCGATAAGCCACAGTTATTACGTAGTTTTAGAGACCAAGTCACGAGCTAATTATTGAAATACGCATCAAGAAGACGCATCGTGTTCGTGCCCGTATCTATAGTTAACTAATAAGTAAGTATCAAAGACACTCGTCTTTATAAGAACACCCTTGTCACTTTATATATGTTGAACCAGTAAAGATACTAGTTCCTACAAACTTGACAGAATGCCGTCGTAGAGAGAACCATCCAGGACAATTAACTCTCGTCCTTTTCTCAGCTTACTCTACCCCATGCTTTTTGAACTCCCAAGCTTCAATTCCTTCCCGATCTAGCAAAATAGGTTAAAGGGGCTGGGATGATCACACCCCCGGCTAAGAAACTCCCTTGCAGTGATCAGGGTAAACCTTGGGTTATAGAATGAAATTCTGAAATAGGTCGACTAGCACATTGGCGCCAGGAAGAGTGAAGTAGGTAAGACGAGATGTTCCATGGTCCACATTCAAATGGAGACACTGGCCGTTGAAGTCTCTTCAAGAAACACCTGGGCGCATCAATGTGGTTGGCCGTCTCCAGATGATAAAAATAGGCGATCTTATTATAAAAGGAAAGGGTTTATTCGGCATCTTCAAGGTCAAGAATTTGAGGTGGAAATTCCACAAGAGAGTGCCCGGATCCGACATTTCACCAATGCAAGCTTCATCGAGTCCCTGGCCAAGCTAGCAGGTGTCTTTAAAGGCATCAACCAATTCAACTTGGCTATAATATCAATTAGCTGAGTCTATTTCGTCTTTTGAAACTTCAGCCATAGTTGAGTGTTTCTGATCCTGCTAGCACCCCGCCAATCTAGCAAACTTTTTCCAGTTAGAAAAGACTTTCGCGGTAGGTTGCTGACTTACCTACCATCCTAGCTACTGCCATCCCATTATCTTCGATCTTCTCATGCTTTTGTGCGTTTTACACCGGTCTGGGAGCAGATCCCTCGGTTATCCACAGAGCTCCGTATAACTTCCAGAATCGCTCCCCGTCAATTTCTCCAACCCAGATGATGTCCATTAAGGCCTCCTCAAGGTCCACGTGAGTCAAAATTCCTAAATCTCTCAATTCGCTTTTCAAGATATCGACAAACGCAGCCCTCGTCTCGCCCCTCCCTTCCATCGCGCCCATCACTAGAATCCACATTCGAAAACTACTGTGTTCTTTACCATACTCGGTCTTAAACTTGACATTCCGAACCAAGGGCAATAGTTGCTCAACATAGATCTCGAGGACTTCGGCTGAGAAGCCAAATTTAGCTCGAATATGTGTGAGGAAAATGCAAAGTGCGAGGCGACAGCATTCCTTCAAGACCGATTCCACGTCATCTGTATCGAGACTTCCACGATAAGAGTAGAGTTTGTGAATTAATGGATACAAATGTTCCAGACTCCAAGTGCTGTCCTCGTACAATTTGTTGGATCGTTTGAGTAATTGGGCTCTGAGCTCCTCGGCAAAAGTGGCTGTGTCGGAAAACATGCTGAACATTTGCTGGCCTGAAGGAAATACCAGGCTTAGCTCGTTAGCGATGAGGAATGCTTTCGTTTGCGGTTTAGGTTTCATGAGATCAGTATTATTTTCTCGAGAAACAAATGGAAAGTAGGGCCTGAGATCTTGTGTTCCACTTCCGTTCACGTCAACCCTAGAATTCATTAGCATATACCCAGATGGTAAATGAAATAAGGAAATAGATACCAGGCAATGGACTGACGAAGGATTGCATCCAAACTTTGAAAACCAGAATCTACTGAAATGATTTCACCCGGATGACGCAGCTGATTCTGAAGCTTAAGGATCTCTCTGAGGCCTTTAATATGCGAGTGCCATGCCGTAAAATCTCTAGTCAAGTGCTGTAAACTGTTAATATTTATGCATATCTAGATAAATGCTGCTCACGGAATAGCAGATCATAGTAATGATGGTGGCAATGGTCCCATCACTAATTGCTTCTTGTGGGTTCATCAACCGGTTTTGAGTTATCCGAAGAGCTGCATTATGCCTTGTCTCAACCTCATATCTTTCATACTCGATAGCCTTTTCGGTTTCCTGCCCGGGAAGGCGATGGGAATCAAGTTGTATTGCAAAATTGGCAAGTACCTGATGGAATGCTGCCACGTCAGTCAGGCCAAGAGGGAATATACACTCTTTGTATGGCTTGATAGCTTCAGACTCGACATAGAAGACTTGACTATTAGTTAGCAACAGAGGATGGGAGTTGAGATGGAGACAGACTGTGATCCAACAACCGTTTCTCTCGATGTGTCAGTTCAAATGGGTATATCATGAAAGGATCGGAGCGTGATGCCGCAAAGCGCGAAATGTGTGCAAGACTAAAGACGGAAAAGTCCTGAGAAGGTCTAGAACTTGGAGCTACTTGAGAACCCGTAGCTGATAAGAGAACCCCGCCTCTCTTTGCTACTTCCAGAATCTTCTTCTTCTCTAGTTTACGTGATGTCGTCGTCGCCTTCCTAGCTTCTTTCCTACTCTCCTTGGTTGGTGCTCCACTTACATTGATGAAGCTAAGCCCATCTCCTCTGCCACGGGCGGGTTTCTTACTTTGACGTCTACTAGTGCTGTCAAGGTCCTCATCCTCTGAATGGTTGGGTATGTGCGTATCTTGAACTGGGATTACTTTTCCATGAGCCTTTTGTACGACTTCAGTTACCCACTTCAAGTCACTAGCATCAGAAGTGTCTTCACATGAAGTGAGATTATGAAACCTGTTTAAAGATTGTCAGCTGCTTTGCTACATGAGTGGATAGATATCATACAGCAAACCATCTGAATGGGCAGTAGCTCGTGGCATCATGAGTTCTGTCCAGATTTGCAGTCTTCCATCTCCTACAGGTAATAGCAAGTGACTGGGTAGATAGATTAGTTCAGAGTAGCTATGAAATACACGAGCTAAATGTCCGTAATTATATGGGAGACCACATTCCCCTCTAACTAATTCATTTGGGCATGGTCTTGGTGGCGATTCGGAATTATATCTTCAACGGCTGGTCAATCATATGACTGAACTGGAGGTGATTCTTTGCATTATCCTCTTTGGGTGGGGTATATCGTTTGTCAGCAACAGGCATCAGTAGATAACCATTTTCAGGTGATTAATGGAGATTTCACAGTTTAACAACGTTGGCCTCGGACAGTATTTGTGTTCCGTAATATTTTCTGTCAATTGAATCCTGCTTCAACAAAGATAAATCGAGGCCCGCCAAATCACGTGAAAACCTGTTTCGAGGACAAACCAAGGTAATAATGCCACGGCCGTACATGTTGCGCTTGCTACTAGGAATCTACTCTTAAATGTCTACTTCCTCGGGTGGAACCTTTTTAATTTTGAATGACATGTGATTTGTGACATGATCTTACGATTCAACCTTATTTTCCACTAAAAAGGTTGGCTCTGTTTTGAAAAGGTCCGTGAATATTCGTTTCAATCCCGTGGTATATCTCGTATCATCAAACATCAAGGGGGGGCTACAGGTGCCACTCTATTATGACAGAGAACATGATTCCTAGAAAAATGGGGGAGCCTGAAACAATGCAAGACAGCGCGGCTTCGGTTACAGTGCCAAAGGCAATCTGATGCGACAACAGCGTGGGTAGCCATGAGAAAGATTAGAGATACGAGAATGATAAACGAAGTTATTTTCAATATTTGAACTATGTACGATGTTTTCTTACTCATCCACATTCTTACACATTTGCATTCGATGTCTAAAAGCCGACACCAACCCAAGAGTGATTCCCACCGCGCCAAACGCTGCCCAAATAGATATAATTCAAAAGATCGACAGCAACCACAAAGGTATCATTAGAAACGAAGACATCCGACATCATACACATCACAACGCCCATTTTTCATAGGCTCAAATCCAGTCCCCTTTGCTCACTCCAGATGGTGGCTCTCGACCCGAATCTGATCTCTGGCGAGTTGATGTAAGAGTCCCAACAGTCTTCTTTTCTGGAGAGTAGACAGCAGGACTCAGTTGACATTGCTCTTCGTCCTCCACGTTTTCCTTCTCCACTCTTTTCTCAGGCTCAGAGACACGTTGAGCAAGTGGAGCAAAAGTGCCATTGAGAGGAGTCGGCGGTAGCATCTTATTCACACATGCCTGGGTTGGTGATTTAACGGTAAGATTGAGTGGTTTTGGCTGTGATGGCGACGCTTGTTGGAATCTTTGTAGTGGTGAGCTCGGTCGTATGCTCGTCTGGATTTGTAAAGGCTGCAAATATCCCGCTGATCCAACATTATATGCAGTTGACGGCAATGGTAGTGCCGCTATATCCTCTTTCGATGGCGACATGACAAAGCCTGAGAGCCGTAGTCCAATCTGGACAGTGGCAGACGAGATCACGGATGAATCTCGTCTATGTCTCCGTCCTTTGGCCCCGAATACATCTGGTGGTGCGAGGGTTTCACTGATATCGTAAACTGAGGTTTGTTCATGTCGTGGAATACCGCTTGGTCCATTTGGGAACAGCGAGTACGACTGTTTGCGTGCATGGCCCTGGTGTGGTGAGTTGTTGGATCTCGAATGGTGGTCCTCCATTGTTTCTATTGGTGTAGGCAACACTCGCAAAGGAGCCACGGAATTAGATGTCAATGGATTGTATCTTGTGGGTGAGCGAATTGGTGGTGGGCTTTGGATAGATTCCATGCTCATCGCACGTTCTTTCTCATGCCCATCCCATCCTACCAAATTGGTCTGGCTTGTTATTTTACCTGTCGCTTCGGCGGCTGAACGAGGACCAGAAACAGGATCGGCGAGCAGATTATTGAAAGCAAGCTCATTTGGTCCAAACATTCTGATTTGATGCTTCTTGATATCCCATGATCTGGTATTCTTTGGCCCGAATGAGGTCGTGGCCGTGTTAGATCTCAAAAATAATTGTAATAGGCCAGTCATTAAGCCTGAGAGGTTTAGTACGACAGTTGCTATCATCGCGGCTTTAATATCTCCGTTGCCAATTGTTTGCGAAACAAAGTACGGTATAACAAAAGCCTTGAATACGTTAGCTGGTTGGAGTTCAAATTACTGCAAAGTAATCTTACCAGTGACACCATTCCCAGTACAAGGTAGTAAACCATTCGAGAAGCTGCAATTCTCTGATGCTGATCGATCATGTTCACACTCGAAAGCCTGATGAATATGACCATGGCACTGATGAGCATGAGGCCACTACAGACCGAGAATATGATCATGCCCTCAAATCCGAATGCCGATACATACCATATGAGCGACGCAAAGCAGCTGTCCGGCTCCGGAGTAACATGAGATATGATCCAAACCCCTATGATCATAATAACAACAACAAAAGAACAAATAACGACATCGTATTTTCCTCTTGCTTGGAACGGTAACCTTCGAAGCGACCTGAGCGCACACTCGATTCCGAAAACTGTTTGTAGAAATGGGACAATAAATAAAGCTGCTTTCGTTAGATGTTTATCCTCCAACCTTTTTTCCAAGATGGATTGACTTACCTGGCCATATGAATTGCGCTATAGTATCGCAGCCCTTTATGAACAAAGAATCTAGACCGGTACCTTGAACGCCGGCGAAGACCATAGCCTGGCAGAAAATACCAATGGATATGATCAAAGGGAAAGTCTCAGCGGGATGTATTAGTGATGCACAGAATTTACTAATCATTGTCAGCTCACTCTCTCAAAAGCCCCAAATTGTTCTGCACGTACGAGGCACGGAATTTTGGATTGCATCGTTTTGAAGACCAATAGCAGTCGTAAAGTATACTGGCAGCGGTAGCGAAAGCAGCCAGCGCATTGAAAGCTGCCAGAATAATTGTTGACGTCCGGACTGATTTGCTCTGTGCAAACACAAGATTTTGGATCAAGTTGAAAGTAGCAGTGTTGTTCCTCCCATGCCCAGTTACATTCCTCTGGGCTTGAGCACCCGTCCCATAACCAAAGTTGCTTGTCCCATTGAGTCCTCTTGCTAACACCATCGCTATCGAGTCCGCCATTTTGTCCAGTCGTTTGTGCACCAGTGCTTAACCAAGTAGCTGTACAATCAGGCAGCGAGCCGAGGCGTTGCCGTTCGTAAGTTGTTCAAGTCATGAAGATCGAATGAATTGAAGTCGAAAAGAATGTAGTACGTGGACAGAAAGCAGACCCCGTCTGAGGATAGAATGTAATGAGTGGAGGTACCGATATGCCTGACCGGATATAATAACAAAAGTAATCTGATCCAGCAGCGAGAGACGAAGAGAAAGTGGCAAACAGAAAGAATGACAGGACAAACTGGCAGCAAAAGCCCAAAGAATGATGTCGAGACGCGAAAGGGTGCAACAGCTAAGGATCGCATGAAGTATAAGAGCAGCCCATGCAGGTTCTCAATCGTCTACGGGGCGGGATGGAGCGTGGCCGAACCGCCTAGTGGTGTAGCTCTCAGTTATACACCATGTAGTATCCGTCCTAGTGTACCAGGGGAAGGGGATCCGCCACGGCAGCCGCAGGTTTCATGAATCCCGGGACTTGGGCTTCGTACTGTGTAGAAATTCATACTTAAAACGAGCATGGGTGTGGGTGGTTGGGTGCTTTCAGAGAAGCTCTTATTCTGTCGGGATTTTATATTCTCATTAAAAGATTCAAGATTGGGACATTGCTTAAGGATGCTAAAAGACATAGTACTGCAGTAGTAAAATCAACTTTGTCCGCCATCGGTGTCGTCTTTCTCGGAGAGTTTTCTTGACAAGTTCAGCCAAGGGCATTGATGATGCACTTGAGGGTTTCGATTGTCGTCGCAGATTCTTCGCTTAAGTCCTGACCACCACCATGTTAAGGTATAGCGTCATACAAAAGCCCACCATTCAATTGTGGAACTATGTTACAGTAGAACCTGTTGCAAACTAAAAGGCTGGATAGTCAAGACTAGATGACTGAATCGCATTTTACAATGTAGCCATTTATTCGGTTACGACAGCGTGAGTACTTCTGCTTTTTCAGATTGTTCTTTACCTGTGGCCAGAGTAGCCCTGTGACGGACAGCACTCCCTATCATTTAATTCTTCAGCCATAATTGCTTTGCCCAAGCTCTCTACGGAGGACATCTCGAGGTTTAGGATCGACCATGGACTGTGGCCTGGCCCAGCGGCCAGTGATTCTTTGACCATCGGCGGAACCTAACGTTATTTAGACTCAAAGATGTGAACGGTTCGTGTGGTGGTCAGCACTGACAGTTGTAGAGAGCGGGCCGTCTATTGTTCCGACGCGTTTACCAGGGGCGAGGATCTTTGAAGCTCGGAGAGTCTCAAGATGTACGATGAAACTTTCTTCCAAGACAATGATCCACCAAAACGAGGTGTGAATGGTTGGCAAGCCCCCCAGTCCTTCTCATTGTACTGCTCTACATACTTCCTTACGCAAGCCAAAGGTACAATCAAGAAGCCTCTCGCACGGGGTCCATCCTACACCAATCCAACAAGAGATATAACGGGAGTAGTTTCTGCTGGAAGGCAGGTTTCGACAACAGCGTCATATAAACCGATAGCTTGGACTATTCCGTTTATATCCATACATAATTTGACTCCTAACCTAAGGTCGATGAATATGAAGTATTTTTGGTCAAATCTTGCTCGACTTGGCGGTGTCGCATTTAGAAGTAGATTTTGCTCCCAGGATACGCTTGTGGCCTCTCTTGACTACTGTAGGTGGCTGAAGATGCAATTTGGGTAATAGTCTTCAATTCTCTACAATTAATTAGCTATGTGATATCATGAGTCCCACTGTCACTTTGTAGAACACAATATTCTGAACCCCCAAGCACCACTCCCTAGCTTGGTAGCCTTTTGATACCTTCTAGCCAACCCGCTTTTGATGCTATGGCCGCTCACATTGATATTGGTCTGACGATGCAAGAAGCTGGTTGTGTGTTGACCCTTAATCTCACTTGTTTATCTTACTTCTAAGCTAGGTTCCAAGGCCAGCTTTCTTGGCCTCATGGTCCCCAGCCGTCTACCAAGATTCGGAGAATTAAGCGTCTGATCTTAAGTATAGTAACTCCACACAATACCGCATGAACGGCTCTCCCACGTTGTGAGTTCCGTACAACATGCCTCTACCCCTCATTATTTGGTCTAGACTTCAACCCCAACACCCCTCATCAAACAACCTTCATTTTACTTTCGAAATTTTGAAGCCTGTAGCTAGGCTTGTTTTCGGAGATACTGATGGGGTTTGTCCGACCTAGTTCAAGGATGAATATATTAAATTAATCCGCTCTTGTAATTGGAGTCAAAACGTCAGACCACATCGGAAGGATTATTTGGATCTCTTCAAATGTGTGGGTTTAAAGTTCCAGGTATTTGCATCGAAAAATCTGCAATATATCTGAGGCAAAATTGTTCTGCAGGGACTGTTCTGGAAGGTGCCTTTAATAGATAGTGTCTGGAGATGATTTCATCTGATGTTTAAAGGGCTTGCTTATGAGGGGAAAGGTGGGTTATATTCTCGTAAATAGTCAAGATAACAAGAACGCAAGTTCAAGAATTCGAGAATTGCTGATTTGAACAGGCCAAAGAGTCATTTTGCGGGCAACAATTGGTGGTATTAATGTGGGTTTCCCAAGTAAACCTGGTGTCTTCAAGAGTTGGGGAAGCCTCTCCCACTTACCTTTGGTCTTTACAACTGCTATCGGGGATAACCCAGCTCCACTGACCTCCATGCACAGAGGCGCAGCTGGTATGTGACATCTGTACTGTCGTGGGACGTAAAGGTTCAGGGAACAACGGCTGGTGTTTTCCCGAGCCAACTTATTACGAAACACCCAAATGACGAGCATTCGGACCGTCCGTATTTGCCTCAACTGTGTCATGCACAATAATTGGGTTCTATCTCCGCCTTTGAATGCGAATGGGTTCTTTGTGGGGTTGTCAGTCATCGATACTGCTCACAAGTCTACCCACTTCGTGTTTCAACTCTGCCTCTACATTGAACACACCGAGAAACCGGTACTTTCATTGCTTTGCAAATTTGCAAATTCGCCCTTGCCTGAACTAGTAATCTTAATAGCTTACAGTTTATCGCTTTTGCAATTTCTCAATGGAAACAGGAATATTAGCAATGTCTAACTCCAACTCCAGCTTTAGAACCCCTTCTTTTGTACTAGAAAAACTCTTACCCACTTGGTAATTCTATTCTCTCTAGAGCTCTCTGGAGTGGGACCAGGTATCTAGGTTACTCTATTGAAACCCAGAAGACGAAGAGAAGGTGAAAAGAAACCCAAGTGCTGCAGCTATGAAAATAATCCACTTCAATAGAAGTGTCATTTTATAAGATGGTGGCTCTTTCCATCATGAGTATATCACGACTTACTTGTCCTAAGCTCTTTGCATCTAAGGCATTTATAAGCTTCTGTATACTTGAGATTAAATTGCTATAATATCAATCAAAGTGATGTACCATGATGTTTCTGCAACATCTACAATCTACCACATAGGGGTTTGCGTTTTGGCTCAGCTTAGCTCTTACAGAATTCTCATCTACTAACTTATCTACTGCAACTTGGTACACAAAAACTTGGGACTATCTCACTATATCCTTTGGAATATATCTCGTACAACGAGGTTAGGGCATACTTGCCTTGACTGAAGCTTAGGACTTCGGCTTGAGAATGGATGCACCCCTTTTAATGTGTGGTTCTGAAAGATTCATACAAACTTCAGAGACGGATAGCAATGTATTGTGAAACTTCATGCAGTATCATCTATCATCTATTATAAAGAATGCATAATACTCTTCGTTATGTGCTTAAGCTGCTCTATTCGTAAAGTAATAGACGAGTTATCAAATCGGAACGCAAACGCATCCTATATATCAGCATAGTATGTCTTTTCGTACCATGATTTATAATTTTCCACATTCAATTTATGCAGTGATTTGATGCAATACCTAAAGCAGCTATACCTGCGCACTTAGAGCTTGTTAGACTAACAGAGTTCGACGAAGTCCAGTCGCATCTAGTTGGATGAGCTCCTTAGTTTTAATCTCCCTGTCTTGAATACGTCATCGTCTTTCATGGATCTGCTAGTTCAGTGTATGTATAGACTTACCAAGCTGTGAATTGCCGACAATAAGTTTCACGAAGTCCACAAAATGGGCCTGTGACAAAGTAGTATGCGTGAAAATTTGGCGGTGGTTCTGCAGAAGCTTACAAAGTCGACATTACAAGTACAAACCTCTGACAACATGGTTTTAGTGTGTTGATTTTTTTGTGTCTTCTTTGACATCGATAAGTGATATTTCCGAACTTTCCTTGCCTAGATAGCAACCATCAGAATCAAAATTAGGCAAGAAAGCCTTTACACATTTTACCTATGCAGGAGTTGTTCTCCTCAGTCGCTATCGTCAGTGCTGCCTCTGTATTTCGATTTCGGAGGAGCTATATCTGTTTCTTAGAGCACCCATCGTGAACACGATATCATAAATCAAGAAATTCTTAGCCCTGGTCCAATGCACTATGCGGAGTTTCCTGAAACTTATACCGCTATCTAGCATGAGCTCGGGTCAGCAGAACTCTATCGAATTTGTTAGTAGCAATCCAAATTTCGAAAGTCACCATCAAGGCAGCTCATACAGGTAGAACCGTAGGAGCCATCACCATGATTAGGGGCTACATTTTGAAGAACGATTTATCAAGGTGTTGATCTTCTACGCGTCAATAACAGGCTGGGACTTATGAAGAAACGATTCTGGGTACTATCAAAGTCAACTCTAAATGTGATTTGTTCAGAGCACTTGTGGAGCTTGAAGAATTGTAGTTGTCACACACAACAAATGCGGATGGTGCTGTCTTATGATTTACTTAGATCTCTCATCTTCCTCACACTTGCTACTGAATAGCACCAAATCGGCGAAGAAAACAATTGAGACTCACATAAAATTCTTACAATGTGGTTAGAATTGGTCCCAAGTTTCAAATCTGAAAATCAGATCCAATACGTGAAATGGTTATCAATTCTAGGCAAAGCGCAGGTTAATGAGAAATAGACTGCTGTCTGTAGCAGGAGAATGGCGTACTGGCGCCCTGATCTTTATCACCATGCTCTGTCTATGTAAAAGTACGCACATGGAATCAAGTTACTGTATTTTGTTTCTTTGTATGCAATCTAAGTCACTACTACCTTTTCCCACTCTATTTCACTTTCTTCCTTCCAATACTCCAAGGTTCCCCTATCCACAAACCCCAGCTTCCTTAGTATTCCTCCACTCCCCATATTCTCCTTCTCTGTTTCTGCGATGAACCTCTTCACACCCCTCTCTTTTGCAGCCCAGAGCATCAAGGTTTGGGCCGCCTCTGTACCATACCCCTTGCCCCAGGCCGAGCGCGCAAACCCATACCGTAACTCAATCATTTCCTCCCAGGATGGCAATGGGGCATCATCTGGATCTCTAGGCGGAAGCCTAGACGTCGCAACTCTGACTCCTACATACCCGACCCAATCCACGTCTTTCAACCCCGTGCTCAGTAACAGTTCCAGGTCTTTGCCCTCTACTATCCGGAATTTAGTCGTCCCATCCTCGATATCTCTCCCGAGATCACGAGCACCGCCCCATAGTCCTACAGCACAATCTCCTAATCCCTTCCCGCTCAAGCTCCAATTCTTCGAGATCTCAGTCAAGATCTGCGCTTTCATGGCGTCATCTGAGGTGAAGCGAGGCAGATAGTGATGTCCAAAAGCCATGGTGCAGAAATCAGCCTGGGAATGAAGATGCGCGTACCTGATACGGTAATCCTGTATATGCACCGCTGACGGTGTTGGGAGGAGAACGAGACGAGGAGTAAGTAACGCGAATGGGGGTGGAGTTGAAGGCATTATCAAAGTCCGAAGAGCTTCTTGGTAGTGTTGATGGATATATTGATCAACACGATTTGCGACACGATTTACAATATAGAAGAAGCCCTATCACTGATCAAAACCAGCCCTAAATGTAAAAGCGACGATGCAGAATAGTTTTTGACTTAGTAACTCCTAACCCGGCGAGCTGAATCAGGTTAGTTAGCAGTGGAAAATTGGTTAAGGTTAAAGTTAAGGTTAAGTGTGCCAAGACTTACGGGAGATCCATCATATACTTGCTGTAGGAACGGTTGAATTTTCGCTTAGTTTAAAAGAACTATTAGAAGCAGTAAACAAAAGGCTTGATTGTGGATTACTACATTTAGAGAGGCGTTCACAGACATGGTGGAATTTACTTTCTAGGCTGTATCAAATCGACAATAACAAAGAATAAGAATATTCCCGTATCTATCTACACGAACTATAACGCAATTAAAGGACCACTAACTATCCCAAACAGAGGAATTCATGATTTTGCTATCTTGGGATTTATTATACTTTATTGATACTGGCAGATGGGAGGTGGTATTATGTTGCTTTGCGTCGTGATTTCAGTGTTGGTGAAAGTATAGTTCACAAATTACCACATAGCTTTCTTTCTCGTGTACGGTGACAACTCCCTAGAAGTAGACTTATATATCAAATGGAGACAACACTTTAACTTCCCTAAGGCTTTGTAATTGTGGGTCATTTACGTGGGGTCGAGCTTTAAACCACCAACAAACATGGTTTACCATAACTGCCCCGTCGTTCATTCCAAATTCTTACGCAACTAATCCCAAAGTCCAAGACAAACTCCCGTGAATCATCAGCCGGAAAGCAGGTACTCGGCGCGGCCAATTGCCGTATGTAGTACACAGTAGCACATGAGAATACAGCTAATGCATGAAGTGATCCTCGGGTATCTGTCTGGAAGAGCGTTTCATCCTTTGGCTTGTTACGCTTGGTAAAACGGATACCGTGCTGACATAGTTCCCCGATAAGGAAATCCGCCCGGTTGTCTGACCACCACACTTGAGCTGCGTATTTGCACAGTTGATGTAATCCTAAGAGAAAAAATTCAGTTTCTAGACAACTGTCACTCAGGTTGAATCAATGTAGTTTTTTTTTACAATAATAAAAAGTATAATTATGTCTTGCAGACAACACAAAAAAAAATAAAGCCATCTAATCTGCCGTGCCTTTGTGGAATTCTAACTCCCCAATGTAAAAAAGCCCTACCAACACCCCCTTCATTCCTCAGAGGATATTGTTATCTTTCGAGGCATAATAGATTGAGCCTTTTATAAACTCATCACAAACATGTTCTTTCCGTCGTGAGACCACCGGGGCCTTCTAGTTGCGCGCTCTACCTCTTCGCGCGCCATTGCCTCCGCCATTGCCGCCACCATTAGCTCCGCCATTGTTACCGCCGTTGGCTCCTCCGTTGGCTCCGGCATTGCCTCCATTGTTGCCTCCGTTGTTACCTCCGTTGGCTCCAGCATTGCCTCCATTGTTGCCGCCACCGCCTCCGCCATTGGCGCCAACTGTGAACTTCTGGCAATCATCTTGAGCTCCGCGCTGTGCGACAGGCATGAGAACAGGCTGGTGATTGGCTGATGACGACATAGAGCAAACCCGATAGTTACCAGCTGGTAGACCACCGGTAACAGTGGCAGAAAGAAGGCCTTGCCCATTTCCGTTGTCATTGATTCCCTTGAAGAAGACGAAAGTTTTAGCATCGAGAGCTTGTGTGGGTTCAAGAGAACCTCCCATATCCTGGACCGTGACGTGGGTATGTCCAATGATCTGCCCGGCTCCGTTAATGTCCTGAGGTGCGGAGTAGTAAGTGGCTTGAGCATTAGTGAAAAAACCAGCTGAAAGTCCTGAAGTTTGAACGGAAATGGTGAAGTCTTGGTTGGCTGCTAGGTCCTCCGCTGGCTTAGGGCTGACAATGATGGAAGAAACCATGTTGTTGGTGGAGGGAATTTTGCCCATGACAATACCATTACACGAGCCACCCTGAACCTGAAGACCGTTGGTGACTTGTTGGCCGGCACAGAAATTGATGAAGTTGTTATTATCGCTAAGAAATTGTCAGTGTCTGTATTGATGGACTTATGGAATGGTACGAACGTCGCTGAAGCTACTTGTCCATCTGCTGGTACTTCCTGACCAGTAGAGGCACTGCCGGTCTGTACTGCAGCAGGGTTCAGACCTATAGCAAGTTAGTAATGCTGATAATAAGACATTTGCATAGTAATTGCACGAACAGTTTCCACCTCCTCCACCGCCCTGGTTACCACCATTTTGACCACCATTTTGACCACCTCCATTTTGACCACCTCCATTCTGGCCACCGCCATTCTGGCCTCCCCCGTTATTGCCACCATTCTGGGGGAAAGCCGCTCTGCGGTATAATCCTGAGTTTTCGATCGCTCTCACGGAGAGTGCCTCTGATGTTGCGGCCAATGCCAAAACGACGACGGAATTGAATAACATGATGTGTGACTTGAAGAAAAGTAATGGCCCAGCCGTATTATAGAGAAGAAAATAAATGAATGCAAGTTATCTCATTCAAACGAATAAAAAACAACAACGAATGATGAAGTGAAGGAATGACTGTCGAGCTTGAGAAGAAAATAGGAACAGAGACAGAGGAAGTGGAAGCGGGAGATTAAGAGGGAAAGTCTTGGTCTTGCCAAGCTACATGTATCCAGGTATCCATGTATTCACCCTCCTGGTCCGAAGAGCAGATCAAACCGGCAACTTTGGGTTGCCATATCTTGTTGCTGGCAGGGCTGCAAAACAGAGTCGGAAGTGGAAGAACGCTGGCTGTGGATTGGCTGTAACGAGAGCTCGGCCATGTTGGTAGCGTTAGAGAACAGTGCTATAGCTAGGGGCGCGAACGTTACGATTACGATGCCCAGCATGGTTGTTTCTCCAAACCATCTGAAGCTCAGGATTGTCGGTGCGAAGGCATAGCGGAGTCCTGGGAACGGGGGCGCAAAGGTGGTTGAGGTGAGTTTCAGTTGAAGGGAGGAAAGCTTGGATGATGGCCCTAGCGTGTATCAAAGTGCTCGAACTGCATCGCTGCTACGACAACTGTCACCGCAAAGCCTGTTGACAACGGAACCGAATGAGGAAAAAATGATTATACTCATATCATGGAACGAAGGACGTGATCTTTGTTTGCGATTTCCATCTGGTTGGTCTATTATTTGCGAGTAGAAGGTATTCGGGGGTCTGAATAAGAATTAGTGCCGCAAGCGCGATCTGCCGCCATTACGAAGTAGAGGGTGGATTTAGCAGCATGTACATTGAGCCATTCTGCCCATCTGGCACTGTTCTAGGTGGACCTAGCGAAAAGGCGGTATCCTGAGCTCTATTCTATCCAATCCCTCCCTCCCTTTACTGTAATCCTGTCCTGCCTTCTACCTATCAAGCATTGGGACTCGTCTGATATTCCTATACAACAGTGACAAATGCCCTTGTTTCGCAGCTGTAGTATGAATTCCATTTGCTCAGGGTCCGCCTTGGAAAAAAAAAAGGAAACCATGATCCCCCGTACCAAGTGCTCAGCATCTTTATTAATTTCCTCTCAACATTGGCAGCTTCAAGAGATACTAAATTAAAGATTGCGAAAGGAACCCTCCCAAGGATATTGTAGTCTTTACTACGAAGACGTCGTCGATCGTTCTTCCACAACTAATTCTCAGCGACTTAAGCTTTCAGTCAGGCCTGACCGAGACGGGCACGGCAGCTCCGCAGACCCTCAGGTTCATGATCTACCAGCAACTTGGAACACTTCGGCCCTCAGCCAAGTTACACCTCCACGTCTCGAGCTTGCCGCCCACGCTCACTCAATCCCAGGGTGCGCAACATGTTTCAACCTCCAATCTTGCCCGATAAGGGAAGAGAGGGAAAGGGAAAGCCGTCATGACTTCATTGACATCCGATGTTTACCTTTTCCGGGCGGTCGTGGAGCCTCATTACATTCAGCTGTGATGGCTGCCCCGACTGCATGTTTCCAGAATTAAGCCCTGGAACTGTCAGAATGCAGTACTCACAGACGCCTGTGCCAAGTGAATCGTTTTCACCTAGCTCGTGAAAGCTGACCGGAACATAGGACAGTTAGAGTGTGATTTGCAAATAGCTGGCAAATTCCCGTGTTTCGAGTCTGAGAAATCTACAATACGCCCAACATCTGTCTAAGTAGTAACTGTACTGTGAAGCAGAATCTGGAATGTGCGACTGGTATTATTTTCGTGTTTAAAAATACTGCTTGTTTCGCTCCAAATGCGTGGTTTGATTTTCAAAAGTTAGGATCTACTATTTCCAAAACAAGCACATGGAATATCAGTCAAAGACTGTGGCTCGTCTGGCTTACTAGAAGAGATCAACAAGAATCAAGCTTTCCCAATCTCCATCCACCCAATTATGTCTGTATCGGTTACTCGGATCGGGATGCACAGACAATAGTACCGGTCTTTGACCTTCATCTGTTCTCAAATACAAGGCCCTGCGACACACCCATTGGGATGATCAAACCATGCTTGGCCTTCATCTCATGTAATCTTTCTGTGGGTCGCTCCACTTGGCTATGTGACGACTTACAGATGAATGCTTGGAAGCTGGAGTGTATGCTTTGATATGAATACCGGACACTCGCACATCCGTGCTATACACGCCACCCTTTCCTTGACAAGCATAGCAATCCTATCCCAACAAGCGGTTGGTGTTCGGATTTATCGTTTGACCGAATTCCTGCAAAATGCTGTTTCTTTGATGGCATATTCGGGCTATGCTTGAAATATCACACACAGTTTGGACAGCATAGTACAGCTTACTCAAGCTTCTTGTCAGCCAACCTGGGTTATTGTTCTTGCATATGGTATAGCGGTACGAAACACAGTGTGTCTTTCGAATTGTTGAGGATCCAGCCACCATTCCACTGCTTAGTACACTGTGTGTGTGTGTCTCTCTCTATTCTATAGGCAAGAGGGCATATCATGACGGAAACAAACCGTATTTACTCTCCTTCTGGGTTCAAATCACATGGAGGTTTCTGCTAATGTGAATTTGAATAATTCATACTTTGTAGGTAACGAATGTCCTTATATGCATCATTTCCATCTGCTGTGATACTTCCTTCAACTTTCATGACCAAAAAAGAAATTAGACACAATGAAATCTGAATGAGAGATCCAATTTACGCACTCGCACTAGCAGTCTATGGTCTATGGTCTACCATTTATGCAGGCTTGACTTAGAAAATCTTACTCGGTAGTCGTCAAGTCATGTACGCAGCTCATTTAGAAATCATTACAAAGCCTCGATCTTGGCCAGAGCATCTTCAAACTCAGACCAATCCTTCATGATTACTTGGCAGCCAGCTTTCTTGAGAATCTCTGTTATTTCAGCTTCCTTTTCTGGCTCATAGCTACCAGTGTATCCAATGGTCTTGATGTTGGCTCTGAATGCTGCGGTAGCACCAGACTTTGAGTCTTCGACGGCGACGCATTCCTCTGGCTTCTTGCCCAGCTTCTCCATGGCGTGTATGTAGATAGCCGGGTCTGGCTTTGAAGTTGGCTTAGGAAGAGAAGTGGCGGCTGAGAAAACATCTATGCACACGTTAGATATATGCACTCTTCTTTACTATGTCAACGTGCTCACCTTCATGCTTGAAGTATTTATCCTGGCCCACCTTCTCGATACTAGCCCTGACCCGGCGTAGAGCACTAGAGCTCACAACACTGAGATAGTACTTGCCCTCTTTTGCCAATTTCTCCAGGACTGGATCTACACCAACGCAAGGTTTCAAAGCTTCTTTCAGCTTCTTGATGACTTGGTCTTCCTCCTTGCTCACGTACTTTTCGAGCTCAGCTTCCTCCATATCATACTTGTATTTAGCCTTCAGGGAGACCATCATACCCCGGAAGTTCTGCCCGACGAATTCATTGAGGAGTTGTGGTCCGGTATCTAAGTATGTCAAACTCTGTCCTCGACTATAAAGTCTATTTGGAGCGGGAACTAACAGCGATCTGGGATGTTTCTCGACTCAAGAATCTCATTGGCGAGCTCAGCACATGCCTCGAAAGCAAGTTCTTCGGATAGCACAAGCGTGTTGTCGCAGTCAAAGAGGATAGTGGTGATCTACAGCAGTCAGCATTGTCCGTGGTAGCTAGCGTAACTCGTAGTAGCAAGCCTTCTACTAACGCTATATTGAGTGAACGGGTAGAGGGTGTACCTTAGGCATAGTTGCGATAGTCAATTGATTCTGTGGAAGGTCGGTTAGTTTTCACGTAGCACTAGACTTTCGGTGAGTAGATGATATGTTGAAGGTAGAACCTACTTTGATGGTAGTATATGCTTCAAAGAACTTTAGATGCAAGGCTGAGGCGGGGGGTTTGCAGATGTCAGTAAGAATGTGGGGTGTTAGATACGAGTTGACTGAATACTGTGCAGGATATTTTAGAAGAAGGACAGTTGTGTGTGTTGGGGGAGGTTGTTGAGCTGGCCAGCGCGGGGTGAATGATGGATGGTTGTACACACTGCGGGGCCCTGAGTGGATCGCTTGTCGGGGAAGCTGCCGTCCATGCGCGTGCTCTAGCCTTTCTTCGAATAGTATGGATTTTGGTAGATGGCATTTGATGAAGTATGGGTTTTACGATGAGGGGAACACTATATCAGCGAATGTGACGTTACAAATAACCCTTCAGCAGTTTCTTACCAGATTTGAAAAAAAGTGCACCGTTCTGATAGAGGAAGAAGGGAGGTCTCTAGGTTTCGGCATGCACTTGGCACCCTAGTAAATAACTTTGAAGGGCCGCAAAGGTTAAATACATAACAACAAATTTGTAAACATGAAATCGTCCAGTCTTTTAATAGTGAACGAAACATCACTAGCTCGGGCGTCAAGCTCACTCACCGGCTGCCAGTACTGGCATTGTGAATGACACTAGAAGACCAAACAGCTCAACAATTTCTTAGCAAAGAGTTATTATCTTAGTTTCTCACTAGATTCTAATACAGAAAGAAAGGCGTCTAGGAATACAGTCTCAGTAAATGCTACCTCGAGACCAACCTGAGCTCTTTTCAACTTCACTAGGAGACTTCCCACCCCTGGGCACTGTGGGTGTTTGAAGTGTTCCCTTTTGATTGTATATGTTGAATTCCAGAACCCGAGGATTTCTAATGTTCAGTAACAATTCTCTATTTGTGCCCTTCCAACCAAACCATGCTTTCTCCAGAGAAAATCATCCATAATGCGTATTGGTTTAGGAATTCCACGCTAAAATACACTCCGTCTATGCCTCCGTATCTTGCCGTAATATAACATAACAATTACTCCTTTCCTGTAAATGACCTAGTTCCGATCTCCCAATACCGGTAAATTATCATAACGAGCTGTGGGGAAATGTACTCTTCCGTTGTCACCCACGGTTGGCGCGTTGTTTCCGCCAGAGTATTCCGTATCGTGTACTCCTCCACCGTAGCCACCATAAGACGTGTCATCGCTCACGGTTGGTGGATTATAGCCTCCTCCTCCATATGCTGGCGGCTCGTAACCTAGACTGGAGCTTTCATTGTATGAGTGTCCGCCTAAACCACCCCCAACGTTTGATGGTGCATCGTAGCGTGAGGAGGAGGAGTTGTAGTTGTGCGACTCTAGTGGCCCATCTATGCTGTGAATTGGGATTTCGTGGTCATCATGCTGAACTGGTGCGTACTCATCATCGTGCGGTGCAGTTGAGAAAGCGTCCTTGTCAGGGTCGATCATTTGGGCATTTGTTGGAGCACGAGAAAGACCTGGGTAATAGCCTTCTCTCATGAAATAGACAACTCCATAGAGTGACATGAATGTCGTGGCAATCCACAAGAGCCTGCACAAATGTTAGCAGACGAATATTGCGAAGGAGCATGCTACGTACCAAATGAAAACACTAATTCCAACAACAGCCTTGCTTAAACCACAACCCGTTCCGCACTTTCCCGCACCATTCCAGCTTGCTACGGACGCAAACGCAGACAACCATAGAATGCAGAAAACTCCATCAAGAGCAGCCATCGCATAGGGGTTCGCCAACTTCCGAGTTCTTGGGAAGCGAGGCGTCATTGTGAGAAATATTATTGCTGGCATAGTCAAGAAGCACAATCCGAAGTGCCATCCTGTCCTTCCGTCAATCTCGCTCTTGTCTGCCTTGAAAACAGCTATTTCGATTGCCCATGCCACAAATACAAAGACTACCTGTGCGATGTGCAATGCCAATTTGATGGTTTGGAACTGGTGGATTTCGAATTCTAGCATTTTGCTATTTGGGTCCTCGAGAGAGGTACGTTCGCCTTGTTAACTCCTCTGCTCTGGGTCGTGATCTGACCAGACGAATAAATTATGGATGGGTGAATCAGTTATTTTACTTGACAAAAAGTAGGAGAGAATGAGTGAGAATTGTTCGGGAAGCAATACAAGATTTTGGCTAGGAAACGAGGCTCAGCTCTGATGGCGCCTCTACACGCGTTCTCTCGGGTTCAGCCTTCGGATAAGCGACTATTGAACGCTAAAAATAGCCTGAAGAGCCCACCACGGCTTAATACAACAAAAACCAATTATCACTCGTTCCTGTTGGTTCAGGAAGATTGCATTCCAAAGAAGGTAATTATGAAGATATACCTATTAATCCTCTCAAAACCATACCTCTAATAATGGTACCGCGTCGCCGCGGGTAACAGACAACCTTACTGTAAACAAACATCGTCATCCTCCATGTTCGTAGCGAGCCACCACAATTGCGTTTGAACTCCGAAGTTTGAACTCCGTAGAAAGCCTGCAATCCACCTTTGTAGCTCTCGCATTATAGCATAGATTAATATTCTTTTTTCACTGTCTGCTTCTTTCTATTAGGATCCTTGGGAGTTCTGTGTCTGCCAATATGAACCATAACCCCACCTCAGAGGTGCCTTCACGGGCAGATGAAGAAACACCGTTACTCAGCGACAACAGCAATAGTACTCCTAATGTTCAGACCGATCCCATAACTCAAGAGCAAACCGTAATTGCGGACGAACCTTCTACAAAACGGCTTGTCCTCGTGCTAGGGAGTGTCTGGATTGGTGTGTTTCTAGGAGCGCTCGATTCAACCAGTGAGTGAATATATAATACTGAGGGGAAAAGGAAAGCACTTCTAGGCATATTAAAAATGTTTAAGTGCTTATAAGACCTGCCATGCATTGCACGGAACTCAGTTCCCTTTCAAGGGTAAAGTTACTGACCATAACTGTTCAGTCATCGCAACCCTCAGCGCTCCAATTTCGACGTCGTTCAACTCGCTTTCCCTTCTTTCCTGGCTGGCATCAGCATACCTAATCGCCAATGCCGCCTGCCAGCCGCTTTCGGGTCGATTGACGGATATATTCAGTAGGAGAACTGGGCTTGTGGTCAGCAATGTTCTTTTCGCAGTCGGTAACCTCATGTGTGGGTTGGCGAAAAGTGAATGGAGTATGATCGCGGGAAGAGTAGTTGCTGGAATGGGTGGAGGTGGGTTAATGGCGATCAGTACCTTCGTATCATCGGATCTGGTGCCATTGAGGAGGAGAGGCTTAATACAAGGACTCGGAAATGTGTGCTATGGGACTGGGGCAGGATTGGGAGGCGTCTTTGGTGGTTGGGTGAATGATAACTGGGGTTGGCGATGGGCTTTCCTTGCCCAAGTTCCATTCGTAGTTGTTTCGGCAATCGTTGTGTTTTTTGTAGTCGATGTCCCAGCCAAGGTCTCCACCAAATCGAAACTTTCCAGAGTCGATTTCCTTGGAGCTTTTACATTAGTTCTAACATTGATACTCTTACTTCTAGGACTCAATTCTGGAGGAAACGTAGTTCCGGTATGTAGGCTCCTACCAGAAACATCTAGACGAAGCTTGTATCAGTTCATGGTTGCTAACTCGATGTAGTGGAATCATCCTCTCGTTCTAGTATCACTTCCGCTATCAGTTGTTTCCTTGATAGGATTCATATATGTTGAAACATATATCGCCTCTGAGCCTGTCATACCGGTCAAGCTTCTACTAAATCGCACAGTCGCCGCGGCATGTCTTACCAATTGGTTCTCTACTATGGTCGTATTTATGATAAATTTCTATATCCCCATATTTTACCAGGTCGCGGGTTACTCCAGTACGGCGGCTGGATCCAGACTCATCCCAGAGTCTATTGGTGCTTCAGTGGGATCACTGGGTGTTGGATTAATCATGAACCGCACTGGAAAGTACAGAATACTTGGAATATGTATTCTTGCTACATTTGTCACTGGAACCGGACTGCTCGCAACTATTGATTTTGCTACTCCAGATTGGCCAGTGTACTTTTACTTGTTCTTAATAGGAGTGGGATATGGCGGAATGCTTACGGTGACGCTGTTGGCGACCATCAGTGCCGTTTCTCACGATCACCAGGCCGTGGTCACAAGTGCTACCTACGCATTCCGCTCCACAGGCTCTACGATCGGTGTCACTATTGCTGGTGCGGTTTTCCAGAACATCTTAGTCACTTCATTACACTCGAGATTTGACGGCGAGCCTGATGCAGCCGCCGAGATCGAAAGGATACGCAACTCATTCGATGAATTGAATCATCTCCCTATTGGTTGGAAGAAAGGCGTCATGGCATCTTATGGTGGAGCACTACGAGGTGTGTTCCTTACTGCTGTAGGTATTGCGGTATTGGCTATGGTTTGTTCAATGTTTATGAGGCAGCATACATTGCATAAAAGCATTGCGAGGAGAGATTAGATGGTTGAGCTTTCAGATATATACTAGGGAACTTCCTTCTTATATGACCCACAACTATAAATCTTCTGCGTATAAAGCTTTGAACCGCCATGATTCAGATGATGATGATGATATGCACCGTTCCCAGCAATCTAATAACCTGACTAAAAACTAGCTGGCTCGCAAAACGCTCATCGGTGGAATGTAGTACTTTTCGAGCTTAAACACTTGTTAAATGAGCTTTTGAGTGGTTACCTCTACCTAGTGTGTTTCACGGTCACCAAAATATTAACAAACATCCCGAAGACTAACATGCATGTTTGGAATCATGTAGAGGCATTGGAGCAGCTTGACTAGACTACCAGATGACTGTTTTCAAAACATTTTTTAAGATACATTTCTAACATTCTTTAGACCAGAGCTGTGCTAACGAAGGCAAAATGAGCGAGGAGAGCACCTACGAGTTGATTGCAAGTGATCAAACACTTTGATATATCTGATATTCTTCTCTTTGCCGTTATTTGTTGGGGTATGCCAGGCATACAAATACATGTTAGAATTCGATCAATTTCTTGAGAGTCACCAACATTTTTTCATCCCAAGCATCTCATTCACCGGTATTAGCTACCCTTTGTGTGCCGATCGTCATAATGCCTGTCCCACGGCTACTTATTATACAAGACGAATATCTGTGCCCGCTAAACTAAATAGTATCCTCATCGAGTAAATGAAAGGTTTCTTAACTCTTAAGATAGCAACTGTTCATATATAACACCATATATATAGTACGTTGTATGCTTCGAAAGAAGCGCGATTAGCAGGCTGATGTCGACATGTGATTAGTCTTATAGTTTTTAGGAAGTGAAATTAGATCGTACACTCCAAGGGATAATATGTCATCACTTGTTCGCTACTAGCTGCATCTCTACTTGAGTAAAAATTTGGATATCAGGGTTGGGTATTTATAAAGAAAACTTCAAGCAGGACAGAGCAGAATTACCCAGTTTGAGTAGCTAAGCACGATTAAAGAACACTCAACCTGGGCTTTGGTGGTATGCGCATGGCTCAAGGCCGTTCCATTAGAAAACTATTCACACTTTGAAGTGTTGCTCGGCTTGGGTTTGCGTCTGGCATTGAAGTTGAGATCCATCCAAGCCTTCGCCTTATGAAATTCTTGTCGATATTCGGTTTTGCACTTTGTGAACTGCGAACTTGTCCATCATCATCGAAAAAGAGGCATATAATGGCGAGAGCTGTACCAATCGAGAGGTCTTTTCCACTCTCACAACATATCAGGATCTGCCTGGGTATCAAGTCCGACGAATCCGCCTGAAATAGAATCTTTTCAGCGAATTCAATTATTGAGGGGAGAGCCGTTCGAAGATTTCGACTACCAATTTTATGTGGCCCAAGCCCAATTTCGAGCTTGGTCTTTGTTTCTATCCAAGTATTCTCATCTGTGACCTTCGATAGTAATGTAATGCAAGGTTTAGTATCTCCTACAGGAGAACCAACTACTGGAGTAACAAATATGCTGGATGTTGGCTTGACACATTGAATGATTCCAGGCATATCTACGGAACTTTGTTCGACAAGTGTCTTTATTAAATCAGGCAAGTCGCCTTCAGGAGTCGAGAAGAGTTGTGTAGAGTTGCCCCAGAAGAGACCAGGTGTGAGTCCATAGGCCCAATTCTCGGTATCATCCCCAGCTCCTTGTATATAACCTCCTTCGCTAACCTCCCCGCCTAAAACTCTGCGCGAAACAGTGCAACATATCACCGGGTGAAAGTCTTCGAAAACGGAATCAGAAGTCTGGATTTGCGAGTCCGGTGTGATCCAAATAGGTCGTAGAGGTTTGGAGACTTTTGACTGTAGAGAGTCGAGCGGTATATGAAGAGCCTGTAAAGCCTCCAGAAAAGAAGGAAGCAAGTTGGTAATTTGGGCATGCTCTGTTTCCGAGACAATCTGCGGAGAAGTATGTAATTTATGAGAGCCCGGTATATTGGGAAATAGGTAGCGGTTCACTACGCAGCACCAAATGGGAATAGTTTTGCTCAAGGCGTCAGGTATTCTTTTTCCTCTCCTTGTAGAGTCCACTATAATACACCCATCATTCTTTCCAATTATTTCCAAAAGGTGCAAGTTCAGCCGCCGCGAACTGAACTTCCACACGCCTGTATGTCCATCCGTACTCTTAAAGTAGGCGCTTCCAGCCTTTATCTGTGGATCTATGTACCAGCTTCCGCATCGTTCGTTCGCTATCAGCGGCCTTGTATATAATTCGGCTACCTTTGTAGCAAACGCGGCATCTTCTTGGATGGATCTGAGTCTATTGTGTATGGAGAGTGTCGACCGCTTTAAATCGCCTAGAGTCTTGGAGAAATTGTGGTTTGCCTGATCGGAGAAAATCAAGTCTGCGGCAGTGGGGTTATGCATTGAAGGAGTTATGCTCTATGTTAGAATTGGCATTGGTAGAAGAAATTAAGCTCGCGATGCACTACAGCTTTCTCCACAGCTAGTTCCAGTAACGTGATCTTCCCAGAGCTCGCGTAAGTTTAAACCCCTTATTCTATGTGTTTTTTATATTCTACGTCTTTCTTGTTGTCTTATTACAAGGTACATTCTATTCTTTTGTGACAAATTGTATCAACCCTACATCTATAGTACCACGAAGGTAGGTTGTGGAGCGAAAGATACCTACGGTCTAAGAATGCACCACGATGGTATTGATAATTAGATATATACAATGCCCGCCCACTACCTTTCTGAATATTGCATCTAGACTATATTTCACATTGTCTCAAATCATATTATCGCAAGGTTTTCGCTAAAAGATTATGCCATTATATTAATGCTTCTGCGCTTCTCCCCACCAATCTGAGATCGAGGCTATGGTTCGGTTCTTCAATACATTTAGTGATTAAGTGGATGCGTACCTAAAAGAAGTCAGCAAAATAAATGACAGAGATCCCATCGTTATGATTTAATCCTTCAAATGATTCTCAAACAAGCTTCATATAGCGCCTCTATCACCAATACTGACATACCAAGAAGACTGGTGTCCTGAATGTAAGATAGAAATTTTAGCACCGTTATACAGAAGTCGGGTCTAAGCCTAGGCAATATTCTTATCCTTTATATTCAATCTAAATGAAGCCATTTATATATCTTTAGGCTCTATTTAGATTCCGGTACTAGAATAGATGATGAAATATAGATATGAAGTAAGTCGTGAGCCTGCTAGAGCTTGTCTTCTTTAGAAAGAAATATAAACATCCTTGACCTGCTATTCGGATCTAGTCTTTACGTGCAATGTAAGCCTATTCTCTAAAATCAACTTACATCTTATATAAGCGATAAGAATGCGGCGATAGAAATATTGAATAAAGGTTTAATGTCATTCAATGGGTGGGCGAACCTCACACAACCACTGATGCTACTTCAGCCGTACGTGCTCGAGTGCGTGAGGTTGTCATGAGGAAAGAGTAAAGGATCCTGATATGTAGCGTGACTTGACGACTTTAAAATATCACCGAGGCTTCTAGTGGATGGAGACTTTCAAGTACGAGTAGTATATAACCAAATCATGATTCTCTGTAGACTAGAGTAACGCCGAACACCACAAAATGCTTTTGCACTTGATGATAATTTCTTCCTGGCCAGAACTGAACATGTTCAAGTTTGCGCCTCAGGAACTACACCTCCAGCAGCCCTCCATTTCTCAATTCTCCGCCGAATGTCCGCCTCAGTTTGTTGCATAGGATTCAGCTTACGATCCCTCACCATCCCGTGGTAGTCTTCTGCCCACCGCAATACCAATCGCTCGCACCATTCCTTTTCCCTCTCACTCTGAACGCGCTCCTTCACTTTCTTTCCGCCGGTCCTGGCCTGGCGCTCCAACTCCCTGACAATGTTGCCCTCCTTCTCGACCTCATCCATCTCAAGATCTTCGCCACCGTCAAAGCCCTCCATCTCGTCGTCGGAATCAGAGTTCAATGGGTCATTTAGCGGGTTGAATCGTTGTTTGTCGTGTACTACCCTCAGAATCTTGCCGGTCTCGGGATCACGCTCAACTCTAGCTTCCGTAGGAGCAAATGTCTTAGGTATCGCATTATTGATGGCCAATTTATTGATTGTTGAGGTCGTAGATGCCTTTCCAGGTCTTAGCTTTTCAATTCCTCCAGTTGCAGTATTGAGCCTCGAGGTGAGACCAAGACGGGCATAGTTTTGTGTGAGCGTCTGCTTCTGGTCCCTGTGATGAGTTAGTATGGCTTCAATATGATCTGTTATATTATCATTGGCGGCTGACGAGTTTGCTAGATGGTGGGGAGGGAAGAATTACCAATTGGCCGCAATTATAGGATTTCCTAGCGGATTAACACGCTTGGACTTTGGCTTCTGCTTGATCTTCGGGTTCGAAGACTTGTTCTTCTTCTTTTGCAGTTCGCGACCCATGATTGTAGATGATCTGCAGGTGTTTTTTGCGTTGATGTTTTTCCCCTTCACAAAATATTTTCCAACTGCTATCACCGAAAATTCGATAACGAGCTTATCTTAGCGGTCTCGATCCAGTCTCCGATCCCGTGACAATGACCACACGTGATCGATCTCACAATGGACACGTGATAGTTCCATCCATCCAACTCGCATCCACACCGTTTTCATAGCGCAACCCCCACGTTGAATCCTCATGCAAGTCCAGTTATATATATGTATGAACAATCGAATCCTTCAGACCTTCCTGATTGCCCCTCTCTTTACGAACCGCTGCCGACGACAACAACAACGCCATTATCTCTCCTTTTTCGTCAACATTCCCCGTATGCAAGGCCACGCATGTTGATTATATTAATTGAATTGTGAGTTTGAACGGTTTGCGACGGGTTCGGTACATGGATTGCACGTCGTACGAACATTTTAAAAGCTAGTAGGTATTCTAAGTTTGCTGGTCTGGTTTGTGAAGACTTGCACTCACTAGGCGCTGTTCTAAGGAGGAAGCGATAGATCGTGATGTAACGTCCCATCCCTCTTCCTACTTAGCACAAGTGGTACGCTATCAGCGACAGCTAACAAAAAAGCACAGAAATTACTCTGTGATAGGCCATCAGGCGCAGAGGATCTACAACCTAAGATCAGACGTTATTAGCTAACCATCGAATCAAAAGTAGATGCAATCCGTCTAGAACGCCAGGTCAAATACTCGACTCGTTTGCATGCACGCGAATCGTAATTCTTCCTCAGTTAATTGACACGCACTTCCTCCTGGCAATTTTAAAATGCAAGATCCTCATGGCATTAATAGGCGTATTATTAGATTCACATGTCGAGTCCATATCTTTCGGGGGAGTTGGGAATGCTTGTCTCCTTCCTTGTTGATATGCGTGGGAACCGAGGCGACGAGCAAGAGGAGTACTAGAGAGGAGAGAAGCCGCCTGATGGTGAACGGATGGAAGAACCTGAAATGTGAATCTGAGACACCACTGTGGTGGTCGGAGATATATCCCGAATCAGCTACCCCGTAGAAGACTTCGAGAAGGACGGGCTGCCCACCCTTCATTGCAGAACTTGGCATGAGGCTTGAGCTTCAAAATGTCCCCGCAGGACACTACTTGGGAAGTGTCCGCCGGCACATGAGATGGAGAAACTCCTGAGTAGGCGCTCTTGTGTTGAGACTTGAGAGGATAACGCTCGGGTTAGAGCTGTAGAGACGTCGACAACGCCATGCCAACTGTCCCAACAGCTTTGTGGCCCAGGAGCATTTGCTTGGGAGATTTTCATCAGCTAATTGAATGTTATATCATTTTCTGCCTCGGAACCCATCACGATTGGACTCCTTTCACAGGATGACCACCAATTGTGACAGCTCTACACCTCAGACAGAAATTGTGCTACCAAAGGAGTATGCACCTGCGTATGATGCTTCTTGTTCAACCAATGTCATGCGTAGAAGCATTAGGTTGTTAAAGAAGATCAGAAAGATCAGCGTGGGAGATGCACACGATACAGGTCGGTTAATTTTCCAGTCTCTGGACTCGGTATCTTTCAAATTTAGAACATGTTTGCTATTACATGTTCGGCCGTGTCACTAGCCGTTAGCGAACCACCAAAGTCAAGGGGAAGGCCTTCACAAGAGATCCCCTATCTCTGTTACAAGGTTCTCTCGGGCTTCTAGTGGCTTGTCAAAGCTTCTATGCAGCTTATCGCGCATTCTAAAGCAATCATAGCGGCAACTTGTGTAATGTGATTCCGTGCGGCTAACAAGGGAGGTTGGATGCGTGCTCCGCACTGCTGTAAGTTAGCTAGAATATCATGTTTTGATTCGTGAAAAGGAGACAGTCGTGGGAAAGACTGTCTGTGCTACACCAGCTGTGTTCAGTACCAGCTACTTACTGGATCAGCTTATGATCCGACTGCTGTTCAGGCCCAGAGCCTGCCCGTGCTGGCCTGTACCCTGAGCCTGAACATCACGTCCGGTCCGTACTTGGCAACAGACAAGTCATTGGTCGAGCTCGATGGACCGGGGAGCTCCGACTACGAGTGAGAATAGCAATGGGCTCTCGAAGTTGTCCTAGGGCCAACTGGCTTGCAGGAGAGTCAAGTACAATCTAATGACAGGGAGTTGATCGACGATAAACAAGTATGAGCTTTGGATGTCTCAAAGCTTGAAGCTCGCAAGGTCATGACTATCGATCTCTCCTATCTTGCGGATCCCAGGAGCTAGCTTGTCCAGGTCCAACTGTTGTTAGTGTCGCTTTACGATAGTACCATAGTCGTCTAATATCGTGCCATTTTCGTTGCTGCTGGGATCCTAAACCCTTTACTTCTGCGGTATCTTAACTTGTATAACGCAGGTACTATGCTCCACGGCTCCACGGCTCCATGGCCAAAGCAGAGAAGCTGTATGCAATTTGCAAGCTACATCTGTGATGAATGATGCAGAAAGTACGGTGTGCTTATTAGTGCTACTCACATGTGCGCCCCTCAGTTGATCCTGGGCGTCGATAACAAAAAGACGAGCAAACTTCAGTGGTCATCGTAATAGTAATGATAGCCGAAAAGCAATAACCAGCAATTGCTCAGCCACTCTTCCTAGACTATAGTAGATCGCAGACTCTCGAATACAGTTTGGAATCGTTTAGTACTCGACATACATCTACTCGTTGCTACACTGTAGTAGCAAGATCATGGATCTGACCATTCCAGGCGTGCTAGGAATGCCACACCTACCCTGTGTTTACGGCATCTCGGGGGTCTTTTGATTAGCTTAAATCCTAGTATTTGGCCTCGGTGGAAAATCAGAATATGGCCACCCCGCACGATTCACGAGCACTCATTACCACCATCTTTGCCACCAAAACAATTTTACGTTGCACAACTCACATGTACATAGAGAGCATAAAGACAGTAGGAGATTATTGAAGTTTCGAAACTCAGGATCGGAACTACGTCCTACACCATCGACTTCGCCGTTGGGTATCCCGCGCCAGCGGCACCGGCGGCCAGTGTTTAGTTTTGACTCCCCACCAAACATACGGCGCCATCCACGGTCCTCCGAGGTACTTCACCGTCAGTGGCTGGTGACCGCCTAGGCTTTTTGGCGCTTCACGGGCGAACAAGCTGTTGGGAAAAGAGGGCTTGTTCTTTCATCTCCGCCCTGCAGCACTGCAGAACTCTCAAACAGCGCTACGCCGATATACTTTTCTGGTTCTTTCCCCGGGTGCTGCGAAAGAAGTGTTTAGGATTCACGAAAGGTTTACCATTCACCGCGAGAGTAGCTCATATGCAACACTCACATGGGAGATGGGGCTCATGCTATTCATTCCAACCTGTCAATTGCTCGCGTGGCAGCCGTGGTCTTGTGGCTATCCTGCTTAGTGGAGAGCATATAGCCCAGACAATACCCCAATTCTATACGATGACCACTAACAAAGTAGACCACCCTAGGGCCGTCTTCTAGTATGATGAAGCATTCCAGTCCTATAAAGATTAAGAGGTACAGTACAGGCTGGGAAAGCGAACAGACCTAGGAGTGAGCCGAGCAGTTTACTATCTTTCCCTTTGGCGACTCTATGCTTGCATGATTTACAGGATATATCCTTCACATGAAAAGCATAGACGACGTTGAACTGGGCCCCGAAAATGTGTCTCACGATTAAGCTGGTGCATTTCTATATGGATATGGTTTGTAACGCTGCCGCCCGCCGCAAGCCTCAATTCTGTTAGAACTGCCTCTTCTGACCACAGTGGTACGGAGTAAATCTTAGAGGGTTAGGAGGTTTCTTGGTGAGGCTTGTGATCGATCAGCGGTGTTTTCTAGCCAGTCCAACCGTCTCCTGCAAGACATCGCCGTTCCAGCCACCACCTCTCTCATCTCCCTCCCCGCAACCATAGCATCACGGGCGGAGGAGACTAAAAGAGGGTGTGAAGGCTAACACTTAGGGCGCATTATAAGCGGGTCCCCCTGTATGTATAGAAGGCTGCAGTGTGCTTCCTCTGCAGCTTCCACTCGCTCGGAGTGGCGCTCCTCTCGGGGTGGCAGATGAATCTGGTGGTCGGCTCCTGAGTATCTTGGACCTTTCAATGATGCCCCTGTTCCCTGCTGCCCCTCCCCCCTCTTACTCCCTTGATAGAGGTGACCTCCATCTCTCACCTTGACCTTGACCTTGCCCCTCTAGTCTACCAACCAGGACCTCTAGCTCTCAATCATAGCCCTGGCCTGTGCATGTCCATCCACTATCCATCGTCCACTATCCACATCCTTCTCATAACTGCCCATGCCCCATCTCAAAATCACCCAATTCAGACGTTCCTGTCTTCCTTCTCTCATTCAACCTGTTACTTCAAACCGTCAGCGCCATTACTCATGTTCTGCTAACTATAGCTCAACAACTCTAACTTCTATTCTTGTTGATCCTTTGGTGAAGATGACACTGCCAGTTGCATGTCCTCCTTCTTCGTGCGCCAGTTCGGACCCCCCGACAGTTCCTCAGCGTAAACGAAGACGACGTGCTCCAGCTAGTGGTGCAACTGACGATTGCTTCACGTGTACCAAAAGAAACACCAAATGTGACCGCCGGCGACCTTATTGTTCACCATGTTTGGAAATTGGGAAGGAATGTTCAGGATATAAGACACAATTAACGTGGGGTGTGGGAGTGGCGAGTCGTGGAAAGCTTCGAGGACTATCTTTGCCCATAGCAAGATCTGCGCCAGCACCCAAGAGTCCACCTGTTTCTGGAATTAGATCGAGGGCACTTTCAACGACTTCGAATCTCCATGGCGATGATGTCAAAATCAAACTTGAGCACTCTATAGTCTCTAACCCATTTACTACCTACGACTTTGTTAATATGGCGCCTCATGGAGTCACGAACCCACCACTCCACCACCAGATCCCAGACTGGAACATCGGCGTATCGCACGATTACCCTATCCAGGACTACCACCAACCAGATGGAATGAGCCATCAAAGGCAGCTACCACAGCTGCACCGCTTGAACACAGTTCACCTCAGTTTAGGACGAGACAATATTGGACTATCCAGCTCACTAGATTCCCTCAGCGCCTACGCAGATAGCGATTACAATTCACCGATCAGCCAGTCTTTCACAAATGATGATATTCCATTTCTACACAGCCCGGTGCCTATATACAATAGCTACTCGGCGCGGGATTCGATCCCTCACAGTCCTGTGGGAGGTATGATGACTGATGCTCGCAATGGCCCAACTTCATGTCCAGAGTCTTACTATGCACAATCCGAAATGAGTTCAAGCATCAGCTCTCACCAAAACCTGTATGATATAGCAGAAGCGCGTCAGCACCAGGCCTCTCCAACTGGTAATGACATATTCTACGATGATGATATGCTCGGTAAGAATTTAGCCTATTCTAACCTGCAACTCACATATTAATTTGTTCCAGGCCCCCCAACGACCCATGAAATGGATGCATATGCAACCAGTGCACGCTCGAGCCACTTTAGTCGTACTTCTGCAAACGATAACGACGACATTGTCTCTCATGAACCCTCAGATGCTGACACCACCTATCATATGGGTCACGAGGCTCATGACTCGATATCGTCAACCACATCGGTAGATCTGACACCTAGGATTTCATTCTTCTTGGATTACTACGAGAAAATCATTTGTCCTTCAGTTGTGGTTCTGGACAGCCCTAGCAATCCTTACCGTGAAAACATTCTCAATCTAGCCAATACAAGCCAAAGTCTCACTCATGCCATATGTGCGCTTGCTGCCTGCAATCTTCGAATGAAGCGCAAGCGTTCGTTGGGTCAAAATCACTGGAGCCACCAGCCTTTTGAATTCGACCTTCAAGATCACGTATATGGAGGCCCTTCTCGTCCCACTTGTGTTCGCCGAACATCTCACCACCCAATGTCACCCGATCTAACCTCCAACGATTCATCTATCCAGGAAGAATATCAACATCGCTCTCTTGCAGTTTCCCTTCTAAACCAACAACTCAGCGACCCCTCTAAAACACGCCATGATTGTGTGCTCGCTACGCTTTTCATACTTTGCCATTACCGAATGTGCGAGTCAGGTGTTGCGCAATTTCGAACACAATTTGCAGGTGTTAAGAAGATCCTGGGAATCCGGGAATCTGGAATCGAAACTGGTAATTGGGGCTGGATGGAAACACTTTTTACGTACTTTGATGGCATTGCGGCCTCAATCAATGATCGTGAGGCTCAGCTTCGTGGAGGATACGTTTCAATGATTGCTGCTACACCCTCTAACCCAAATTACGCACTTGAGAACATGGCGGGCTGTGATTCCCAACTTTTCAAAACCATTGCCAAACTTGGTCGCCTCAATTTACTTTCCCAGCACCGCCCAGTGCTCGCAGATCCCACGCAGTCATCTCTTGAGTGCCTTGCGACACGCCGCTCCTCTCCACCTCAGCATCGCCCAGCACTTGCGGGCCAGGCGCTTGCTGACTTTTACAACTTGCACGCGCACAACTTTGATGGGAACGGTTTCGCATCATTGCTCGAAGATGACGCCAACGTACCCCTTCTAACTTCCACATCCTCGCAAGAAGATTTACGCAGCACTTTCTGGACTGAGTGGAAATCTGCACGACTCGCACTGCAAGAATGGGAGTTTGATGCGTCACGGCTAGTCGCTACATTACCAATAACACCAACCTCTACTCAACTTCGAGATTTTGGGTATATCTCAGAAGCGTTCCGCTACTCTGCGCTTCTTTACACCGAGCGATTGGCGTGCCCAAACCTTCCATCTAGCCACCTCAATTTTCAAAATCTGGTCAGCCAGGTGCTTTACTATGTCACGAGTCTAGAGCAGGGCAGCGGATGTGAGAAGTTTCTCCTTTGGCCGCTATTCATTAGCGGTAGTGAGTGTGTGAATGAGCTTCAGCAGAGCATTGTGCGTGGCAAATGTCGCGAGATCATGACGCGTAGCGGCTATCTCAACAATCTTGCTGGCTTAGAGGTTCTTGAGGAACTTTGGGCAGAAAAAGACGACCGAATAGGAGATCGAGAAAAGCATAGTCGACCAGGTCTGGGCGGACCGTTTCGCTGGACAAAACATATGCAAGGGGACGAGGAGTGGATTATGGTTTGAATACCTTCTTTTCCCGTACAAATTTCCTTTGTCATGATGGGATAGGTCAAAATTCAGACCTGTGTAAATAGATGGATGTATATGATGCGATTAGTGGCAAGGGCAAGGAGAAACGCAGGAGTCGTTTTATCGAAGGTTTACCAGTTGAGGGCCTTCTATCCAACGATACGGAGTGTATGGCATTATGAAAAAAACACAGCTTGGGTTAGGGGTCAAAGGCGTTCGGACAGCGCGGGAACAGGATTTTCATCCGGGCTTTGGGATAACTTGGGAGCGGGAAATGAACGGCATAGGATGCCTAAATGAAATATGAAGCGAGATGCATCATGCCGTGCATGCAGATAGCTATGAATATAAATGTCCCACATCACTTCCTAGATCCGATGCTTAGTAAATGCTTGTTTCGTCTGTAATTGTGGTGTGTGTGGAGACTCACGGGTGGCGGGCTTGGAGGACGGAGAAGGGATAAATGGAGGAATAACGTCACATGCATTTTCAAGAACCCTTATCAATCTCAAAAACCCATCACAATGTTGCTAAACGATGCAATATGAGTAAGTTTCCCGCTAGGTTAGTGAAGATCTGAGACATGCATCGGTACTGTTTTTTAGCAAGTGTCTTTCTTCGTTCATATCATGTCAATGCTGTGTATCGCGGAAGGTTTCCCTTTTTGGGAAGCCAGGTCGCCATGAACATACTCAGTCCGTTTCTCAAGCTGCCTGAGATAAACAACAATTAGAGCGTGGCGCCGGGCAGGATCCACATTAACCCGAATGAAACAAGATGTGATGTACATGACATGCCAACTTAAGCCGGATTCAACTGACATATATCGATCGAGGCGTGGCATGCCCGGTAGCTTGCTAAGTAGGCTCCAATTCAGAAGATCTAACATGTGAGCACCATCTCGGAACGATATTTACACATCGTGAAGTGACGAAACCCAACTGGGTATAGGAGAATACAATCTAAATTTGTTGTGTTTCAATACACGATAAATGTCTACCCGTCGCGTAGAATTATCCCGATCTGGAACCTTTAAGCGATACGTTTTGTTTGACGTAGCATTTGACAGCCTGCAGGGAGTTTCTTCTAGACCCCCTTTGTTTTATTGTTGAGTTTGTTGTTGGGAATTCCATCTTCTGTCTCAAAACCTATGAAACACCAAGTTCAGCTCTTGAGCGCCAACTGAGCGGGGAACCATGACTCAGGTTCATCTGGTCTATGTTCCGAAAACAAACTGAAAATAACATTTGAAACTCCTTTATTTTGTGCGAATAAGGTAGAATGAAAACTATGTACTTACCATTGGCCATTGGATTGTATAAGGTTTGTCACTGGCAAGTCCTTCAAGTAATTATTTCTTGGATCTTGTTTTAGCTAGTTTTCACACAATGTTTTGTTTGTGAGTACTAATACGATTGTTTACTAGTCTAAGTGTATACAGAGTGTATTCTTTTGTGTATAAGTAGAGTCAAAAAAGTGCCATAAGGAAAAGTACCTCAAGCCTACGATCACATGATCGGCTAATTGGTGAGCCCCTATTCTGTCTTGTGAGTCTCACGATGAACCTCACAGTTAACAAATCGATCCCCACAAGTACTATTATGAACAAAAACATAAATCTCCCTGAGACAATACAAATGACCTTCTGCCTGTATTATAGTGGCGATTACTCAATTCCTCTCCAAAGCATACGAACTTATTAGTAGACCTAACAGACCACCTCATCCATGATAACTAGTGAAGCAGAGTGACTGTGCAGCCTTTACTAGGAGCGCGTCATTTCTCAAGCGATGAGTAACCGCCAGAGTGACACCTTTTCTCCATGAACACTGAGTTCCCCAACTTCCCATTCCCGCTTGTTCACAATAATAGATGAATGAACTAGCAGTGCTGTAGATTGAATTGTGAAGCTTTTATATGCCATGTGCTCCAAAAAACATGATTCCAAGCCTGTTTCTGATGTCTGCTTTTGAAATATCAGATGCTCTTCCATGATCAGATCTCAACATCGCGTCAAGTAGCACCTTTTCCAACTATAAACCCTCCTGCTCCCAGGCGCACTTCATCCACTTCTTAGCCTTCTTAGCCTTCCTAGCCTTGTCCTTAACCTCCACCATATTCTACTTCTTACGAATTCTTCTAGGGCAGGATTCGTGGCAGTAACTACTTTGTTGCTCGTACTCGATCTCGTAGATGGGGCACTTGGTAGGAGAGTGCTGGCTCGCGAGTCGGGTGAGGATATTAGACTGGGTTGCGTTCTGCTTATTGGGGTGGCTGTCGCAGATGTGAAGCTCGTAGGCTATGCACTCGCAGTGCTTGTAGAATGTGTGAATTTCGCGGCACATGTGGGAGTTGGTTGCGCTGTGTCAAAGGTAGGGACTGATCATCGCTTTGGACTTTGAAAATATTAAAACCGGTGTGGAGTAAGGATGAAGAATAGCAATTCACTAACTAGTGTTTAGCTTAGGCAAGTTTTCATAATGATAACTTTGCCGAAAATACAGAAGCAAGAGAAGGCTATATTTTGAGCTGCTTCTCGGAAAAGAACGACATATAAATTTCTCACGTCTTTCCTCCGTCCTGCTGCTTAATATCGTCTATGTAATGTATTATCTACGAAATTTATGGGTTATGTGAAGTCTCAAACTTGAGAAAGGAAACATATTATGTATGTAGACAACTCGCACCTCCCTAATATTTTATTGTCCCTTGTGGTGGCACCAAAAGATGTGATTCACCTACTTACGCAACGAAATTCAGTTAATGCGTAAAAGCGGAATATTTTATGCCTACTACTACTTTTCATCACTGTTGAATTAAGATATCGGATGGTCTTGTGTTTAGACGAAGAGTTTAGGTGAATTGTAGGCTTTATAGTAGCCACAATCTAAAGCTCTGCTACTATAATTCTAGATATTTACATATGTTGCAGCAAGCAACACAAAATAGAGTTCTAGAAAAATTGACACACATCGCTCTAGAAGAGTAAAAGGAGGGTATAAGTGTACAAGAATATAGGTACTAGTTCCGTACAGGATGAATTTCATAGCCTAACATAGTCTCTAGGGGATTAATGTGAAATGTTACCACTTGAAATTACTCTCGAGAGAAGGAAGATAATTCCTCAATTTTGAACGCGCGATGCTCTATTATAAGCTATTATAGATTTAATCGAGCCAGGGAGGATTAGAACCTAGACCACTTTCGTAGCAATTGAAATGCTTGAGTAACTCCATGCTCTCGACAAACTCACGTGACAAATGGGTATCTAAATCAGGGCTAGTGAGGTGGGTCCACTCCCTTTTCTGACTCTCTACTTTAGATAAACATACACATGCATATTCAACTCGTAGATATCTTGTCCGTAACAATTCCCTTCTTAAAGTCGCTGGAGGTCAAGAAGCGGCTCATCCATCTCCTTTCATGAAGCCAAGATTCTAACGCAGCCTAGCGACTAGCTATGACGCTTACAATGCGCCAAAATAAAGAAGTCATTTCCAATCCCAATATTGAAGCATTTCACATTTCTTGCCTACTTTTATTGGTTTAGGCCAGGTTCAGAAGCAGTGCGGCCGAAATAGTACTTTCTTGTCAATTTCTCTACTTCATAAAATCTTTAGGCGGCCAGTTTCAACTGGCTTCGTCTCCCAGAGCTCAACAATGAGTAGCCGTCCCATAAGCAGCTATGGCTATATCGACCCGAGCTTTCCTCCCCCCAATCCAGATGCTGGAGATGCTCGAATCATCATCTACGGGTTCGTGTTTGATCTAAACTTCTTCATACTCTAGCATCCCAGAAAAAGTGAACGTACTAACCACATCTCAAAGTTACACACCTAACTTCATTCTCTGCATCCTCGGAATCGTCTTCTTTGCTCTCGCGTTCATAGCCCACGCTGTCCAGGTCATTAAGTAAGTGATAGAATCGAGACGCGGCGTGAATTCTGCGCGTGCTTGTTCCTCTAGAACAGATCGTATTGTAGATCCTCACCACCCAACCCAGCACAAATTACCTCTTTTACGCCATAACCACTAACAACCCGTTTCCCACCACAGATATCGACTCTGGTCCTTCACGCCTCTGACAGTATCTTGCCTCCTCGAGGTAATAGGCTACATTTTCCGCTCCATCTCGTCGCGTAAAAACCCGTATCGGGTCGTCTATTTCGTCGTGCAGTATTTCCTCATCGTCACCGCACCCGTGCTGGTATCAGCAAGCATCTACGTCTGCCTGACACGGCTCATTTCCTGGGCTGAAGCCTCCGGGACGAGTGTTGGAAAGGCGTGGTGGTTGAGAAAGAAGTTCATCCTCTGGACCTTCATCACAATCGATATCGTGACCACAATAATGTGAGTATCATTTCGCATTTATTCGACCCTTTTAGAGAGACTTATACTGTGTTTGTTACTAACTCCTCCATTAGCCAAGTAGCAGGCGCAGCTCTTATAGGTGTGGCCGCATCAAACCAAACAGATCTTACAACACCAAACAACATTCTTCTTGTTGGTCTCGCCATCCAGAGCGTAGCTTTCTTAGTATACTTGATATTGCTAAGTATTGTAATCAGTGTCATTTACAGAAGCTCTGTCTTGAAGGCGAAATTACGACAACGAAAAAGCCCGTTTATCTTGGTTCTAGCTGTGGCAAGCATTCTGGTGTTCCTACGTACACTTTTCCGACTGATTGAGACGAGCGAGGGGGTCTACGGCAATCTGAGTACTCATGAGGCGTATTTCGGAGGTTTGGAATTTGCACCTATGGTTGTTAGTATTTGGCTGCTGGCAATTTGGCATCCAGGGCGATGGATTACGAATCCCAGGCGGGAGATGAAATCAAGCAACGTCTGATTTCATGCCAAGATAAATGCAAGTTCTTCATTGAGTTCGTGTACACCAACAAGAACCATTGACTAAAGTGAACATGATGAATCCGACCATACCCAGTGACCTTCTAACCCTGAACGATGCGCTGGAAACCTCTCTACTCAATATCGACACTTCAAACCAACAAAGGGAAGATGAACAATAGGAACTCTAATAACCTTGCGGCAACCCCCTCCTCTCTTCATGATTGAAGCTCTCAGTAGTGCTGGGGAGCGCTCTCTTTGTTATCGTATGTGACAATAGGCAAGCCATCATTAGGATGGTCATAGCCAAAGAAGGCTCTGATCTTGTTTTGCTGATCATCCACCGTCAATACCGTGAAGTTCTTTGCGTAATCCCAACCCCAGCTGAGGTAAAAGCCGTTCTTCTATTTGACACAAGCCAGTTAAAACTTCGTCCAATTCAGTGCTGTGTGGGAACTGGTGAGGGATTGTGCTGATTGATTAGGTGGACATTAAAAGAAGTAACGTACCTCAGCACAGCTCTTGCCAAACCACGGATGCGTAGTGGCCGGCTCTCCTTTGTCAATGACAGTGCAGTGCTCGAACCAGTATCCATCATAAATGTCAAGATGATAGGTGCAAGTCTTGGGATCGGTACAGTCTATTGTTTTATTAGCTCTACACTCTTTTCTCCGTTTTTGAAAGAAGCTTCTGGGGTATACTGACCTCTCTTGAAGTCCACGACAGCCCACTTTGATGTTCGTGAAGCCAATTCCGATGGAGCTGCAAAAGCAGTGGTGAGCAGGGTTGAAAGGGCGAGCAGTTTGAAGTGCATATTTGCGAAATAGACCACCTTGATGAGTAGTGGTAAATGGCGGTGGATAGGTAATTCGTGGGCAAGCAATATATACTTGGATGGATATCTAAGGCAGGTAATCAACACCTTTAGTTGGATTGAGATCTGATAGAGGAACGGTCTTTGCCTGAAAACAGTGTACGAGACAATCTGCAGGGAGGCGATGAGCATATACGCACCTGAGAGTTCTCGTGGAGTTCAAAGAGTGGTGTCTCGCGACTGCAGCAAGCCAAAGCAAGTAATACAAGTTCCAAAACAGTGGAACAATGGATGGGAGAATTGTTTGTTGTGGAAGTGGTTGCGAGCGATGATGTATGAAGATGGATGAGATTGAGAATGTGGGCGTGCGAGGAAAGTTATAAAGAACCTCTCAGCGCTAAGTCTTTCGGAAGGCATCTGACATCCGTTGTTGCCATTTCACAAAGTAATGGATTGAGGTGTTGATACTTCCTTCCGTCACTGAAAGTTTGCACGCATCATCACTACCAACACTGGAATCGAGTACAATGCTATTCAAGGTATTTAGTTGCTCATTTATTAGGTGTTGTAATATATGAAGAAAAGTGCGAAGATGCATTAAACACCACAGATTAGTGATATACTCACTAGCCATGACCGCAAACTTTCACTCTATGTATCGGCAAACATGGTGACGGTGGTAACGATGGAGAGTGCCATCAAACATGTAAGCCACAACGGTAGCAACGGCTGAGCGTATGACTTCCATGAAGTTGAGGTTTGGTAAGTCCAGACCGTGCACTGTCAGTGAGTCCTGCCTTAGTTATCGCGTATCGTGCTTTTGTTCAGTAAATATCCAGAAACCGCGTATCAAATAGAGGAACGCAAGATTTTTCCATTGCTAGATGGCGTAGAAATGAGGAAATATAGATGAAATGTTGGTAGAAGTGTCTCCATTGTGTGAATTATATCCGCACGGAGCGGAGACCATTCCATGTCATTTTTATTGCTTAGATTCTTAATATCTACATAATTCAACGGCCAACATGATTTTCCCAAAACATGGAGCGAACCTAAACCCCGTGAAGCTCTACTCATGAATACATGGACTGCCGTTAGTCAATTAAATTGTCTTAAAGATTAGTCATGCCGACGAGGATTCTAGCAGTGCCTTCCCGCACCACATTACAGAAAAGCTGCTTCGGGGTGGAAACCGATTCTTGCCAGGCAGGAGGTAACGCATGCTCTCCAGGCTGTACGATATTCAACCTGAACATAGGATTCTTGACCAAGACATGCAGCGTGAGGGGCTCGAAGTATATGCTTATATCGTTGGAGAATCAGCACAATAATGTGTTACTATATGCGACGGAGTGATAAAATAAGTAACCCGACATATTTAGAGAAAGAGTGTTAGGCATGTTCAATGTATAGCATTTTCGCCTTCTGATGCCATACGTGTTCCACACTTATAACAGCTATGGCTATTAACGTACTAATATTTGAGTCTTATTGCCGTTCCTGCGTAGTTTCCACGTTAAATCGCGCAATTTCCTCCTCCTTATTGCTACAGGACCTCCCCTAAACGCCGCCACACGGTTGAAACGCCAATTTTTATCACCAAGGGTATCAGTCCACCTTTCGCCTTGAAAATACACCCAATAACCACCTGCCTAAATATCAAGACTTCCTTTAAATCAAGAGTTCCTCTTTGCAAAAGATACTTTCTTCCGTCGACTGGTGGTCATACCGACATATGCCGGGTCATCTTTGGCGTTTTCTGGACCATCGAATCGCTCATTGCCAATCCTGATTACTTTCATAATATTTCCTAACACAACTCCGAGACTACGCTTCCCCAGCGTTACACACGGGCCAAGATCATCGGTCAAAAGATAGTCTTGGCCAGCAGAATTTCGGTTTAGGGGCACACTAGACATCTCCCCATGCATAGAGAGCGACCAGACCTCCCAAGAGTCTTCTTGTTGTTGTCGTCTCAATTCTCCTGAGACTCTTCGCTCAAACTCAGCCCTTCGGCGTAGGCCAGCTGTTGGCTGCATTGCTTCTTTTTCAACAGGGAGCGTGCACTTCCGTATGCCAACAATGTATGGAATTTTCAGTGCCTCCCACCGTCCAGGATTTGGAACTTCATATAAGTGTTCTACTGTTTCTTTCCACAGACAACAGGTTTTACTTCCCGGATTTCGTGGATCTCGAAAACAAATGGTGTCACCATCGCGCTCGGGTAAGTACATTTGAAGGACACATTGCCCACCTGTTGCGGCCGTATAAGCAAGCGAGAGATAAGCTAGTCCCACAGAACCGCATTGCGGTCTTCTCCGTGTTGAGTGAAAGCATCTCAAGCTGTTAGGCACCATTGACTTTGTCGAAAAAGTATGGGTGACCTTGTAAGATACAATGTCAACAAGCTCGACAGTTTGCTCTCGAACAGCTAGGAAGGATGATAGATCAGGCAGCGGTAGTACTGAAACTATCTCTCGATCGTTAAATTCTGTGGGGCAAGGAACCTCTTCAGATATCCATCCCGTCTCAGTCTGTGTTGCAACATGTACGCACCCGCGACGAGAAGATGTAATGATGCGGAAAGGCGGCGGAGGGAGGTTGTGTGTGACGGCTTTTTCAACATGCGGTAGGACACAGACGAGTGGAGTTTTGCAGATCTGCAACTCAGAGATTTCCTTCGTTTCCATGTGCATCTCAGTCATCAAGCCATTTTGACGAACTACAACCACTGGATTAATTAGTTCCGTTGGCGAGTAACCGAAGAAGAACGCAGCTGGGACACGACCATTCAAAGCTACGGGCATGATTGGACCCCACCTCCTCTCGGGTATATTCCACAACAAAACCCTATCCTTAGACAGGATGGCTAGCCAATTAGAGTCCATGTCAATTGACATCTTCCAAACCGGAAAGGGGTCGATTTGGCTTTCAGGGGCGTGTACTACGTAACTTGATCCGCCTTTGCGGATGTCCCAAACTCGAATTCGTCGATCGAGGCCAACAGATGCAACCGCTCCGTTATCTGATGTCGCCAGGAGTACAATATCAAGAGCGTGGCCACCGAGAGTCTTGACAACTAGAAGCGGTTCGTCTTCTGCGCGATCGTCTGCCAGACTTTCGGAGTTTTCGTCCCAAAGCAGATAGTTCATTAGCAGTGACACTCCAGCAATGACTATGACGATAGCAACGATGAATGGCGTCGACTGATGCCTTGCAAAATCATACACAGCGGGTAAGAATGGTCGTATGCCATGATTGGTAGGCGTCCGATCTGATCCATTGAGAACAAAAATGAGAGGGTCGTAAACTCTAGCAATGTAGCTGTGGGCATTTGGCTTAATTATCTTGATCACTTCATGCGCAGTCTCGTGATCTTGCAATTTCAGCCACGAAGTTGGACTCCTTGCTGGATGCACATCTGAGGAAAGCAGAGCGGGTGAGCTATGCCTTGGGGGTTGGGGGGTTGCCTTAATAAGGTGAACAAATCTGAAGGCTGTTTGCATAAAGCTCTCGTTGTCAAAGAAATGCCATTGGGCAGCAAGAATAAAAGATACCATCATCACTGTGCCGGCTATTCTTGTTGAAAAAGGCGCTTCACCCTTTATCAGCGCTTCGGTCCAGGTAGTCTTGCTATATTCTTTGGTGGATATTGATCGAAGACTGCGCGAAGGTGCTCGGGTCAAGGAGTCACTCAGTTCCAGCCTGCGCACGTCGATGGTCAACACTGCGACAAAGAATGTCATAAGATAAAAGAGGTCAAATAGCAAGGCAATTGCTGCAAACGTGCAGAAAGACCTTACACCTGGAGATACCACCCTAGATAGCACCCAAAGAATGGCTAAATTCTGCGTGACGCAAGCAAGTGCAATGTGTCCCGTAGAACCTAAAGCTTCTGCAATCCTAGACGTTGTGGGATTTTCTGGTGGGGTCATTATTACGGCATTGATAAGCCTGAATATATTTTCCAACCCGACTGTAAGAACAACTAGCGGGTATGCTTCCCGTGGGATTTTCGAAAGGTCGATCTTCAACACTGCACAGATCGTAAAGCTAGACATAATAGACACAGCGATTTGAGTTGTAACAGCACACAAAAGACCAAGTCTGGACTTGAGCGCCCTCACCTTAGACAAGCTTAACAGGAAATATATAGAGGTGAGGGAGTAAGCGATGCCAAGAAACAGGTCGTCCTGAAATGAGAGAGGTAGAAAACGGAACTCATATAAAGTGCTAGCAAGCGAGCGTCCCTCTGCAGGATAGATTCGCCACCTGTTCGAATTTTGTCTGGCAAGCCTCTCGGCGTTCAGTTCCCACTGGCGTCCAACGGGCGAGTCCCTCATGTGGATCAGAGTGATAACTATGGCATCAGCAGCTACAAGTCGGTGATTCTCAAAGCGCTTGCCACTAAATACGATCGAGTGCCGCAGGGTAACGTTGACGGAAGTCGATTGCTGTGAGTGTGCATTGACAGTCCCTATAATATCTTTATCTTCGGCAATTTGTTGAGCTGAACATGACCAGTATTGTAGAGGTGAGTGGAAGAACCACGAGGAGTTACTCAGGCCGTTGATAGCATGGTATTGATCTCGCATAGCTGGAGACAAAGAGGCCATGGTAGATGCGTCAACGTCAGGAAGCCGGGTGGTTTGTCGAGGATTGAAGTTGACCGTCTCACCAAGAATTTGGTCTTGTAATTCCAATGCAGTCTGAAGTACGTCTGGTTCCAAAGCCTTCATATAACTTCCTATTAAGTGGTCAGCAGATGTGCGAATGGAGGGCAGAGAAGCACTGTACCATGCACCCATATTGACCGCATAACCACGTCTGGGGAGGTAGAAAGGTCGCCCGCAAAAGGTTGGGCGGAAGTCCACACATGATGTGGAAGATTCGATGCGCCGTTGGTGAAATTGTTTGTGTAGAGGAAGGGGAAAGGATAGATAAGGAGCGTAGCAACAGTGACCGATATCATTAGGGTAATCACCGGATGTCTCGATGCTTGACCGCCATATCTTGTGAATGAATGTCGTAGTGGATGCCTCGAGTCGAGGACCGGGGGCTTTGTGGTTCTGTAGCGGGGTTGAGTGAGTACAGCATTACCAGCAGAGAATTAAGACGGGAACTCACCCTCGAAGGAAGTAGAGCAAGTACCAGATCATTGGCGCCCGAGAGTCTGCGACCTTGCCTGTTAAGACAAGGATAGCAGTTGCGATCGCAAATACTTAAGAGGTTAGTGAAGCTCTGGCTCACCCTTCTCCCAGCAGCAGTTCTGGGACAGCCAGCTCTCTTCTGAACGTGATTTGGCTCCGGCTAGAGCATTTCCATAGCATATAGAATCCGAGCGGCTACGGGCATTGTTTGGGTCGTCTCGATGGCGAAATCCTCTATGTTCTTCGGTGTTGTTCGAGTCAAGTTTTCAAGGGTCGCATAGCGCAATGTGTTGGACGGCGGGAAGTGCAGCGATCGCTTAGGCCGTGGCAGAAGTTCAGCTCTGGCAAATACCGAGGCGGCGTAATTGTGGTAAGTGATGGCTAACAGGCTATTGAACAATTGAAATGAAGCTGCTCGCAGCTTTGCAGGTTGGTGGTGGGCGCGAAAAACAAAGATTTGAAGTGGTTGACGGGAGTGAGGTTGAACGAATGTGATGCTTGTGATTACTGGATGAAAGGCAGGGAGTGGATGTAGAGATGGTGGTTAATGGGACCCGGGCCGGCTCTGGGAAAGCTTCCGAGGCCAGGAGGCTTGGCAAAAGATTTGCTCGACGGTGGTTCTGATATATGGGGCGACGACAACGACCGACGAACGACGACGGAAACATTAACAATAACAATGGTCCTCAGCCTCCATCCTTCGACTTGCCTTTGACTTTGACTTTTAATTTTGACTTTGAATTTGACCGGTCCAGTTGCTCTCGACACAATCTCGATAGCTGGGCGGTGCCGTGATGCAAAGATACAGAGCCGGACACAGACGGACACAGACGGACATAAAAGGTCGTTAAAAGACAAAGAAAGACAAAGGCTCAATGTCGAAATTCTTCAGACCGCACGTCCACGTCGATTTCTAACCCCAATGCCAGTCCTGGTGCCAGTGGGAAGGGCCGAGCGGCACGCTCTGTGTCCCGTGTGAACTTGCCTATGGTTTTACCGAACATTGAAAGGCCGATATTCTCGTGGACAGAGTGAAGAAAGGAGCCGGTAACAATTGACCCAATGCTGTGATTGTGGTACGTGATTCGCCGACGGTGGCTTAGGAAATGGAGGCATAATAAAAACAAAGCAATAATACCAAAATTCACTAACTTTCAGCTCCAACCTTATTCGCCATCACTGATGCGGGCCAAAAATCCAAGCGCAAGCCCATTACACACAACGCTTTTCCAAACATACCAGACACCATGGCGGACGCTTCGCCACCTGTGATAGTCCTGCTGGGCTGTCTTGGACTTGGAACTCGCTATATTAATCAGCCTTTTGCAGTCGGACGAAAGCCAGTCTGTCAGCCTCGACCACTTGTCGACGGGCGATGAAGGTTCCTAGTATCCTTTCCTATCATCGTGGCTCTTCGCGGCGCCGCGATGGTGGGGATTCTGTTAAGGTGTGGACTGTGTTGCGAGAATCCTCTCACAAACTACTGGCATACTCCCTCTCTATATATGTATAATCAAATACATAGTCATTTCTCTAGTCTTGGCAACATCCGGTTCTGACACTATAATCACACCACCAGTGCGGCAAGATATCATCCTTAAGAGATTACTATTCTTACTAATTCCCCAGCATCCCGCAACTTCTCTTTTTGAAGCTATCGCAGGTCGCACTTACGGAATATAACTCTAGCAAATTATCGTATTAATGTCAATGCTAGTGCGATGATTTTCAAAGTGGATTGCGAGAATCTCAATTGCGCACTAGTGGTTGAGGATCATTTGGCTAAATCTTCCCTTGGTCTTAAATATGCGGGGCAAAGCAATTCTGTAATACATGCATGAAAATTTAGAATCTCAAGAGTAGGGGTCATAATACCCCTCTTTCTGTCTATTCCCTCTAGTGCCGGGAATCTGTGGATGGAGAGAAGAGCGAAGACCTATCACGCGAATCTCGAATTTGAAGTGGTATGGGACCGATTCGACATTGGGAAACTCTTCTTTGCAGCGCTCTTATCCCTTCAGTATATGTAACACCCCATGCGCGATCTTGATAGGGATGAAACATGCTTCGTACTGTGAACCGGCTGAATGGTCCTAGTTTCAAAAGTGTGAGAGAGAAAGTAGTACAGATCACGTGAATTTTCTATCTAAGCTTTGATATGGATGATACTGAACTGGAATAGGTTGATTTTTCAGAGGTATCACTGCACGACGCAGCACTTCTAGAACCATCCCGTAAACATTTGGTATGGTACATCAACGTTAGACGGCTAAGAATATGTGCTCACGAATGAATTCAGTTGTAAGCTACTCCTATTCTCAATCCTAAGCGATTGAAACAGCTGCTCTGGTGCTTAGCGAGAGCAGTATTAGGCATCAGCAAATATACATAGATTCCAATCTGATCAAGCAATTCTTTACCATCTCAAGTATTATTACTTTCGAGGATAAAATGTCTGCTAAAAGCTACCCGAAACCGCCCCAAACCCCTCCGCTGTTCACTGGTTCGCCAGATGATATCGTGAACGATGTGAATCGTATTATCGAACAATATCGTCAGGTGCAAGATCAAATCGCTGGTGGTGTGACCCGCGACACAGCAACTTTTGCAAACGTGGTGCTCCCACTTGCTCATGCTGAAAACTCCCTATATCGTGAATCCAACACCCTCTCCTTCTATAAACAAGTATCACCAAATGATGCCTTGAGAGACGCTTCAGCCAAGGCGAAAATATTGCTGAACGACGTTTTAGTGGAGACTTCAATGCGTGAAGACCTATATGACCTTGTCAATGCTGTGGTGACACTGAATGAGAAGCTTGATCCGGAATCAAGCCGGCTCTTGGAGAAGATGCACAACGAATATGCACGGAACGGTTTAGGCTTGACTTCTGGTACACAACGAGACCGGCTCCAGGAGATTAGAAAGAGGCTGGCTCAGGCTTGTGCAGAGTTTCAAAGACACCACAACGAGGATGTTGAGGGAGTTTGGTGTCTCCCCGACGAGTTGGAGGGGATACCGGAATGGGCTTTAGCTGACTTAGAAAAGGGGTTGGGAGATAACGATGGGAAGCTTTTTTACACTCTGGTAAGATGAGCTTGGAAAGAGTTCCTGTTAAGACGTGCCTGGTAGCTAAAATTCCGGTCGTTCAAGGAATATTCAAGGCTGGGAGCCGCGCAGCAGAATGCAATCCGAGCTGAGACCAGACGACGCTTCCAAATGGGCCATGAAAACAAGTGTCCCGAGAATGTGGCAATATTCAAGGAGATCATGGTCCTCCGTGACGAAGCGGCTCGTCTTCTTGGGTATCCTAACCATGCGGCATTTCGTATAGAGAATAAGATGGCAAGGGCCACGGAGACTGTTGACGCCTTTCTTGCGGACTTAAAGTCGAGGCTAACAAGTGGAGGTCGAAAGGAGCTGGAGCGACTAAAGCAGCTCAAGAAAACAGACATGGAATCTCGCGGTGAAAGGTTTGATGGCCGCTTTTTTCTGTGGGATTATGGCTTTTATAGACAAATGATGCTGAGGAAGGATTACTCGGTTAACCATCAGCGCATCTCCGAGTACTTTCCATTAGAAACAACAGTCAGGGGAATGCTGAGTATTTTTGAGCATTTGTTTGGTCTGAGCTTTCATGAAGTCAATATAGAAGAGGGCAAAAGTTCCATTGAGCTTGGTACAGATAATGGCCTCGTGTGGCACGAGGGTGTTCAGATGTTTAGTGTTTGTGATAGCAAGGATGAGCATGAACCCTTTCTTGGTTATCTTTATATGGATCTATGGTCTAGAGATAAGAAGTATTCTGGTCCCTCAAACTGGAACATTCAACCGGTAAATTATATTCACCAGACGTTTTTGTCTCAATATACTGACGTGCGTAGGGCTTCATTCGTGAGAATGGAACACGTCAATACCCTGCCACCGCACTGCTTTGCAGCTTCAACAAGCCAACGTCTACGGATCCTAGTCTTCTTCGACATGATGAATTAACTACACTGTTCCACGAGCTGGGCCATGGTATCCATGATCTTGTTTCTAAAACTGAATATTCTCGTTTCCACGGCACAAGAACAGTAGACGACTTTTGTGAAGCACCAAGCCAAATGCTAGAGAACTGGTGCTGGACACCTTCAGTCATCAAGTCTTTGAGTTGCCATTATTCATATCTATCGCCAGAATACATGAAGTCATGGCTGAAGGAATCGGATCAAGAATCTCAGCCCGAAAAGCAAATCCCTGATGAACAGATCGAGAGCTTGGTCAAATCAAAGCATGTCAATGGTGCATTATTCCAACTCCGAGTCTTACACTACAGTATCTTAGACATGATGATCCACACGCCTGAAACCCACGAAGCTATTGAGAACTTGAACATCTCAGTTTTGTACAATAAGCTTCGGAAAGACCTTATGCAGCTCGATGGCCCAGAAGTACTTGGTGAGGGGTTCGAATGGGGCCACGCAGAATCAATATTCTACCATGTGACAGGTGATTATGATGCTGGTTATTATGGATATCTGTAGTAAGTCTATCCTAAATATGTAAGAAACTCCCCATGGCATACTTATATTACTGCAGTTCCCAAGTATTCGCTGATGATATGTTCCACACTGTTTTCAAGCCTGACCCGATGAATGCGGAAGCTGGCCGGAGATATCGACAATGTGTTCTAGAGAAAGGCGGTAGTCAGGATGAAATGAAGACTGTGTGTGATTTTCTAGGTCGCCAGCCCAGTACCGAAGCATTTCACAAGGAACTTGGTATTTTATAGATTCTTTACAAAGACGCATAAATTCAATACTCGTGATGCATATTCGAGGGATAAAACCTCTTTCATAGATGTTATGTCAAGATACTGCCCTCTCTCAGAGTCACAATGAAGACTTAATGTAGTACAACTTTGTGGTTCTCCAACCATCTTCATCCCAGTTTGCGGGGAATTAACCGGAGATATGCATGCTGACAGGCGGGTACAATCTACCTCGTAGGGCGTTGATGGTCACAGTGTTAAGATCACGTGCTGCTCATACTTCACCGTTCCTCCTTTTGAGTCATCCAGACCTTTGCGCTGCTTAACTTTCTTTTTCAATAACTAGGTCTATCTACTCAAATCTATCTCTTTTATATAATTCAGACTTTGCCCTGTAAATTTACCGTGAGGATCAACCTTAGAAAGAAAAACGAAAAACTTCTAGGATTGTGGAGATGGACTTACGCCTCGACCATACCGCCAACAATTATTTCTCTACCCTTCTACCTGTCAATAATGAGTCAATGAACAGTACAGTTTGGGACTGTGTGCTTGAAAGTGGTTCTGATAGAAAAGTCTCTCCAACACAGCAGTTACTTTCCACCAGCTTGTCTCATCCAAGCAATCGCAGAACAAATGCACGGCTGGCCAAATCGTCAGTTGCTGTTATGGAACAATGGCTAAAGGCACACGCTCATTCACCATACCCAACAGAAGAGGATAAATACAAGCTGAAACAGGAGACTGGGCTCACACTTAGCCAGGTCTCAAGCTGGTTCTCTAATGCAAGGAAAAGGGGAAAAGTACGGCCACCACCACCAGCGCCTACAAGGGTTGTTTACTCTCCCTACACAGAATCTGAGTTTCCGGATTTGCCAGTACTGCATCCCTTCGAAAGATGGTTGAAATTGGGTCCTGAGCATGAAGCAGTATCTCTGGTGCGAGTCAACGAAGCTATCAAAGCCAATGATGACATAAAGCCTGTTTGCTTGCCAGATTCAAGATCTAGATGTCGTGGCGGCAAATGGCAATTCTCTCACCGACATGGTTCTTCTACCTCGAGTTTAGACATTCGCTCTTACGGCTCTGAAGTTCCTGATATCCCTTTAGTAGAGCATTCACAAGCTAATACCGCAAGCACGTTGATAAAGTGCGAACCACGTCGTCGACGTGGTGCAAAATCAGTGGCTGCCGTGCCGGAAACTTCCAGGAGGCTCTACTGCACTTTCTGTCCTAAATCTTTTCGTACCAAACACGACTGGCAGCGACACGAAAAATCGCAGCATCTAGCACTCGAGAGATGGACTTGTGCTCCGCATGGTAGTGGCGTGGACGTGGATCCTCAAACCAACAAAATCACCTGTACCTTCTGCAATACAGACGATCCCTCGCCAGAACATCTTCAAGCGCACCGCTTCACGGCATGTATTACGAGGCCGATTTCTGAGCGCATTTTCTTCAGAAAAGACCACCTTTGCCAACATCTGAAGCTAGCCCATGGAAGCTGCGTGTTTCGAGATTCAATGAGAGCGTGGAGAACGTGCCGAGATGATGTTCGCTCAAGGTGTGGCTTTTGCGATACTGTTTTTGAGACTTGGTCGTGCCGAGTCAAGCATTTAGTCGATCACTTCAGCGAAGGAAAGACAATGCCAGATTGGAAAGGAGATTGGGGGCTTGACAGTGATGTCTCTAGGATACTGGAAAATGCAACTCTTCCAGAATTGTTTACAAAGAGCATGCCATTGTGTATGTCAGCTACCTCATCAATTACTGAGTCTTGCCATACATTGAACTTGTGAGTATTTCAGATCCCCAGTATTTTGAGAATATAGGTTAACGCACCCAGCTACAGAGAAGACACACATCTTGAAAAATCTTTGTCGCCAGCGTCAACCTGGCTATCGAGTGAGCCGTACCAGACTATATCAGACTATTCTCCTAGCTTATTTGCCGATTCACTCTTATTTGATGAAGAGGAAGTAGCTCCATCCATGTATGCTGGGGACTGGAGCAATAACATGGTCTTTTCAACTGACCCATGTTCCGGCTTAATACTCGATCCGATGGATTCCCTGTTCGACTTCGAAAAGGCAGCAAAGCCAGGTCAACCGGCCCTTAACAACATGCTAGAGTGTCAATATTACTCAGAAAACCCCGATAGTGGATGCTAGGTGCTATTCACAAAAGGGAGTTGACCCGGCGTATCATAAACCCTCGGGATTGCTCCATTTATTTTGGATTTGATCCGTTCCTTTGAAGTTTGGTAGCTAGGGCCGGTCCGGTTTTGATCGGCCAGAACCTGGGGTAGCTATATATAGATCTCAGGCACAATGATACGGCAAACTAGAAGGAATTGCGACTGGATTAATTCGAAATTGACTCACTAAGAAAAAAGCGCATCTCCACAGTGTTACGCTCGCACAAGTCCAAGTTGGCCAGAGACGTTTTCAAATCCCATCCCTCGAATTCTATTTCTTCACATTCAGAACCATAACACAATTAAAAATAGACACATCGAATTTAAAACACGGAAACATGACCGAACAAAGAAATGAAAGAGCTTCTGTTAAGAAGTTTAATCAGAGCAAAAAGTCACAATTCACTGAGTGTGTCCAGGGCCTATTGCGCCACCAGTCCGGAGGCCATGCAGGTTATGCTTGTAATGTACATCACAATACTCAGATTGACCTGACTTACTACGAAACATCCCGTGTTGAAGACTCTACGCAAATGACGCCTGAGCAATTGAATGACACCTCTACCATACGACCTAGTCTATTCAGCAGATTCAAGCGAGCAATCGTTCAGGCTGTATTGAAAGCGAAGAATCGGCCTCAAATTGAGCTTGGACCGGAGGGCTCTTTCGAACCTCTGGGCTTTAAGAAAGCAGAAGGCGAATTCCCTTTCAAAAATAGCAAGAGCCTGTTTCCATGTAGAGAAACAGTGGACATCCCCCTCTCTTCAGTATACAACCCGTTTGCCAACTCGGGCCGTCCCTTGAGCATTGTTCTTGAAACAGTGGCACAGCTATCGCAGACCGTGCTCATACCAGACTCATTGGGCGTATCTGTGCATGAGTCGGAAGACATTCTGGATGATGATCAAGCAGACAAACGAGTGAAGGAAGAGATGGCGGTTCACAAGGCTAAAGAGGTGAAAATCGGGAGGATTACTAGAAACCGTAAGGGGACGAATCGCAAGAGAGAGCATCCGAGGCGCGTTGGGCCGTATCAGAGGGCAGACGATGGATTGTATCACGATCCGTTCATTGGCCCGCTTCAAAGATCGATGTCCAATGCGAAGAAAGACCTAAAGAGAACATTGAGCAAACCGCCATTCATTGCACCTCCATCAAAGCCTTCTGCTGAAGCATCGATCTCTTCCGAGTTCCTTGCACAATTCTGGGATTGTGATAGCGACGTTGAAGTACGATCTTCTCATAGCACCGTCGAATAAGAGAAAGGCACATCATGCTTCCAGTTCTTGAAGAATAAGAATATATGTCGACTTAGACTGTTGCACAAGCTGTTCTTATCAGTTGAAGGAACCTAGCCAATTAGCACCATGTATCTCAAGCTAGATAAAAGAACGAAATAGGCTATAGCTCTATATTCGATATACTTACCACAGGCGCCCAGGCTATAATAAACAAGGCCAATTCAACAAAGGCGGGCCTTTTCAAAGGTCAACTTTTCTGTCGACGATTTTCAATCTATTCGAAGCAACAAGCCTACTGGAGCCATCTTCCAATAAGAGTAACGCCTCAATATTGAGTCAAGAGCATAGGCTAGATGTAGAGAGACGTGGCAGAGAAGGGGAACGTTGAAGTCCAAAAGGAATGGAAGGAATGGAAGGCCGAAAAGTGTTAAATTTATATAATAACTTAGCTGTAGTGATAATCTGAGATATTTGTCCACCGTTCCCTTCAAAACAAAAGTATTGTCTTTTTAAAAATTAAACTATGCTACTGGGCATGCCATCTACATCCACTAGCCGGGTATAAGTATCACAAAAACATATCAAAAAGCTAACCAAGAGGTGTCGACTTCGACAAATCCTCATAACCTACGCACCAGCCAGTGCTTTGCCAATCAGCCTCTCGCACTCCCCCGTCATCCCAATGCCTAAAGCAAGCTCATGTCCCCGGTCGCTCATCTTCCCCCACGTCTTCCTCAAGATCCGGATGATCTTCTCCTCGTCATGCTCCTTCCCAAACTCCTCGAACTGATCATCCAGAAACACCAGGCATGCCACATCCTCTAGTATCTGCGTCTCCTCATTGTTCTTCAGATCTTCCTTCCTTATCAGCCGCGCCACGTCCTCTGCCTCCTCTTCCGTGAAATTGCAGCCTAGACATATCGCTTTCGCCAGATCGGCTTGTCGTTTCTTGAGAAAGGCCCGCCAGGAGAGATAGCCAGTCCTGGTCATAGGATAGGAAGACCGAGGGATCTCCCAGCGGCGGAAATGCTGGGCGCGGATTGCAACTTTGAGGACAGGGGAGGCGGAGGGACAGCGCAGAGTGAGGTAGTGCGACATCTGTTGTGCATAATGGAGCTCGTAAGGGATGGGAGTGTTGTTTTTTATGGTGATGGTGGGGTCAAGGGAATGAGCTTCGTCGATTAAGGCAATTACTGCTTCATGGTTTTCGGCTGCCATTGTAGCAGATATGGCAGATGGTGCGCAAGTACTGAAGTAGCTTGTGATGCTTGGGAAATGGGAGTTGCGTAAAGAAGTAGAACAATTGGACGTGGTAATGGCATGGAAGTCCGCGTAGATAGAAGAGCTGTAGCTCTTGTGACGGATGCGGGGTGGAACTCAATGGACAGGGGTCTGCCTGCACACGTTCAGGATTTTGTTTACATATAAACACCAATCGATACTCAGCTCTGAAATATCAATATTTTTGTATAAGATCACATCGTTACAGGAGAGATGGTGTAAAATGTAACAGCAGATACTTCCTACTCATTTAATAGATGTTACTGGGTCCATCGCCCACAATGCCCACCTGTCGTGTTCGTGTGTAACTCTTGAAGCACCCATATCTTGGATCTGTATCATCTTCTTCATTAGCTTATTGGCACATCTGCATAAGCCAAATTTCAATGTTGAATCCTTCTTAACGTAAATTTCTCGATCTGTATATGATGTAGAGGCTACAGGTATGAGTTAATGTGAATATTTGTAATAAAGGTAGGGATACATACTTGCTAAGTAAGAAGGTTCATAGAAAGATTGTTTAACGATGACTCCACTGGTTGGCATCTTCACGGTACAAATTGAGAACTGTGCCTCTAATAATCAGCCTTTCTTGTTCTCCGAATTCCAGTAAAGCTTACATTGAAAGGAGAAAGTAACTGTCGCGCGTTTCTGCAAATAATTGGAACTGCACTTGAAGATCGTGTGTCTGTGACAAAGTTAGTTTAATATCAGTAGATACAGTAAATCAAGATGATTACTCATTCATAATGATAGAACTTGTGTTAGCCTCCTCATGTTTTCGCTCTTTTGAATCAGTGGTTAATAAATTAACACCCTAAATCTCAGAGTACCTGCTGATATCGATTTGCTGATTCTGAAAACGTTGTATAACCTTTTCCGCAACCAAGTGCTTCTCACGTTGCTGCATTCTCTTCAAGTAGGTTGTGGCTTTCTCTGCTACGTCCAGCGAGGCTGACTTCAGTGTTTTCTGAGGGCTCCCTCGGATAGTACGCTTGATTCTCCATCGTAGGTAGACATCTACTACTGCAACGTACATGGCCCCTATTTCCGGAATCTGAATCCTATGATGACGAAGCTTAGGCTCATTATAGCCACGGTCAGTGTTGATTCTTCGGAAGGCCTTCATGACTTTCAGCTCGGATTGTTGCCATTTATATGGGTCGGAGGGACTAGATGATACTGAGGTACTATAGAGATGTTTGAGGTCGATATTCATGTTGCTTTGTCGATTTCAAAGGGGTCTCTGATCAAATATAGAACTTCGGGATTGAATATGCTAGAAAATGTTAACTTAAGTTGTCGTTGTAAACCTACTACTTTTTAGTATTGGTTACAGGAAGTGGCTCCATTTATAGCACTGTAGAATTAAGGTTTTATATTAAAGCTGAAGCAAAGACAAGAACCGAATATAAGTGCCACTAAGGCTACATGCTGTGAATTAGAACCTGCCGACTTTAAATTTGGAAATACTGAACTAAGTGGAGAATATCATGTGCTGAGTATGTGGTACTGATTCACATCATAGAGTAACACCTATATAGCTAAGTTTTGAAACTTAAAGGGAAAGGAATAGGGAGTAGGAGAGTTTAGCGAGACACGAAAGAGGATGAACAAAATAAGTCATTGTACCAGAAAATGATATCGAAATTGTGCATTAAATATACTACACCGCTTAAGACACTACTGAGAATGAATGTTTATCTCATAAAAGACTTGACCAATTCATCTAACCTTGCTTGTATTTGGTCTTGCCTCAGATAACTTTTACCATGCTTCTACATGACAGAACCCTCACCCACAGAAATTGCTTAATCCATCAATTCGCATTGTACAAGTCATCCAAAACTACGATATTCAAGGTAGGATATGAAGTTACGATCGCAGAATTATCAATTACAGCAGTATGCTAAGGAAATGGTGGTACATGACAGTCACATGACTACCCCTAATTTGGCGATAGGCAGCAACAACTTCTTCACCGCACACCTAGCACTATTACCTCGACAACTTTTGCAACATTGACATTCATCAGTAGATATGAACTGTTCACGATCTCGAGAATCCTCAGCAACTCTATCAATTCACTCCAGTGAAGATGGTGAGTCTTATTCGGAGGATAATTCACTTTTGGAGAAACTTACTGACCACATACACCAACAACAATTGTCCAATGGTGAGGTTACAGTGAATGATTTATTCTGCATGGAGTGTCACGACTATATCCTCCCAGAAGAATATCTTCTCGTTGTAGGGGTCTCTAGTCTTTCACCATCAATTCTGGCTGCTTGCAATCCTGACCCACGAGTGCTCCACAAAGTTCTCAACCATGGCTATGCACTATACCAAGAAAGGTTGTCGAAGATTGTGGAATGTTTTCGGGAAACGATAGCCCAGAATATTCAGTCAGATGATTGTCTGTTGGATATTTCGAAAGAGTTCAGTCACCAGAGCATCCGCATTGCAGGAGGAGTCTCAACACCTCTATTAGCCGCAATTAGGTCACGCTTACCTATAAATGTCAAAACCCTTCTTGCCGCTGGAGCGGATCCAAATGGCGCCCCTATTGATTTCCTCTCTGATTACGCAGCTCCGTTTTTGCGTTTCGGCCCTCAAGTTTCCGACAGTGTTAATGTGCAAGGTGGTTTTGCTTCCTTAGACAACATTTGGTCCTTGATGGATCATGAACAGTTTTCTTCTCAACGTCGCCATGGTGGCATAGCACCATTCTGGTGCGACAAAGTCTTTACTACTACCAATCTTTGTGCAAATGGCTGGCAAAGTCATTCATTAGTAGCAGCCGCGTACTCAGGTTCAATTGATATCTTCGATTGCCTAGTGGTATCTGGTGCTGAACTAAGCCATTGGATTGGGAATCCAGACCTCGAATTCAGAATTGAGAAGCACTCAGCAAGCTCTCTTTCAATATGTTCACCACTCCATGCTGCTATTCTCGCCTCTGACATGGACATGCTGCACCATCTTGTAGACCTGAATTTCAACCCAAATTTTATGGCGAGTGCGACTCCCACCCGTTGTTACACACCACTCATGGCAACTTTGATTTCCCAATCCAGCTTCAATAAGGATGCATTCAACATACTTGTCAGCCACCCAAAGATCAACATCTACCTTAGGACACCAGTCTACAAGGTCCATGTCTTACATCTTGCGGTTGCACGTCTTGAGTTAGATACACTCATACATGTTGCAACTCAAATTCCTCTCTACACAGCAGGGATTACTGCCTTGAGTCACAATCTTTTACATATAGCATGCTTGCCTGGCAACGCGAGACAAATTCAGTCTCGCTCGTTTATGATTCGCGGAAGCATTCATGAAACTCGGGATCTGAGTTCGATGAATCCTCATTTGGAGACGGTCGCCCCTGAGATGGTCGCAGAGAATTCACCTGATACGAAAGACTTCGTAGCTCAGATTGAGGTAGTTAAATGGCTCTTTTCAAACTGGATGGACAACAAACTAGGATGCCAAGATATTCATGGAAACACACCTTTGCATTACCTAGCTAGCTATACTATTCCAAACACCAAATTGGTGGATTGGATGAAAACCCAGCCAGGAGCTATGGAGATATGGAAGTGCTGCCAAAATTTCGCCGGGGCTACTCCAGAACTGTTGATGCGTGAAATTCCGAAAATACATTATCACTCCAGCTATTATGACGGACAAAGATGGATGAATAGCTTAGGTTGAATGAAGGCCATGAATTCTAGAGAGAGAAGCTGAGCAAGCTTAAAAAGGTTAGTAAGGTTGTGGAACTCATGAGGTGGGCCTCTGTATTGTATTCAAGGTGCGTCCGTGCTAGCTGGCGAGTTCTATTAAGATCTAGGTCTGAGTCTGGTGTTTCTTTTGTCAATTTCCAGTACTTACCACAGCTTAAATTTTGAGATGCGTCCGTTTACAGTTGCGTATTGGAATACTCGTGAACGTTAGAGCTGAATCGTGCACCTGATATGAAAGTTGGCCTAACTACGGACCTAAATCTAGCTTCTGAAGGCAGTGAAACATAAACAAAAGGTTGTTTTCTGTCTCACCACCCACAGACTCTAAGGTACAATTCTTTAGCGCTTGAAATGGTGACATAACCTGTCAAGCAAAGCTATGTTTTCCGAAAGGGTCTCATCTCCTTAAAAGCTCATTAGAAAGCTAGCCAGGAGTTCTTATGTAATGCGGTCAATTGGTGGGAGTGTTACCTCAACTCTCAAATATATAATAATGGAGCGCTTCGGGATCAAAGATCTCCCGCAAGGCTTCTTGTACTTTCTCAAGTGTCAAAATTGTTGTTAGCGGACTTATAGCACATTTACTCTTCTCAGACAATCTCCAAAACATTTCATTTGTATCCCTAAAGTCTCGGTGCATTTTTGCGGTACCAATTCCGTGGCTCTTTATTAGATATCACTTTAACTAGCTCTAGGGAGGCCTAGCAGTCGCAAATATCTAAGAGATTTAGGATCTATCCTACTGAGATCTTTCAATTCTTGTTCAATTCAAAAGACTTCGCTGCTCAATAGCCCCTATCCTTTAACGAGCCCCGCTGTGTCTCCAGATCACCAATTAGATAGTTTGTATTTCAACCGACACTGACACATGTCCCCTGATTCTTTATATCCGGCACGAATTATTTCCTGCCGATGCGGGGTCCCCATATTCCTTCCCCCTTCATCCCGTCGCCACAACCCGACAACACCATGATATTTTTATCTTTTAATATTTCGCAATTAAATCTTTGTTACTTTGATATTTGAGTTTGTTTCATGGCTCTGAAAGTAATGATATGAATATGCGTGCCCCTGTTCACTTACTGCGTCAGCGCGGCAAACAGTTATTTCACAAATCAGCGAGATCTAAAGGATGTAGAACGCTGGTCACACAAGCTCAAAGAAGGAGGGCGACCACTGTCAGTGATGGCAAACCAGGAGGTCTGGGATTAGGAGGAGCGACGGTGGTTGATCATTTCTACGAGTAAGTAATCTTTGATTAAATAAGCAACTCGGCTAGTATTTACTTGGAGAGAACTTGCACCAGAATCAAGCTAATGGCAGTATGTCCACAGTGCAATTGTGGTTGGTGCCGGTGGCGCTGGACTGCGCGCTGCTGTTGGATTGGCTGAGAGTGGATTAGAGACTGCTTGTATAAGTAAATTGGTATGGACTGATTCCTTTTTGCTGCGTGAGGCAGAATTTAAAGCGAAAACTTGGTATTTGAGGATATCGATTCAGACAGTTGCTGACTGGAATTTGAGATCATCTCCCATTAGAAGAGTATAAAGCTGACATAAATTCTAGTTCCCAACAAGATCACATACAGTAGCAGCCCAAGGAGGCATCAATGCTGCGTTGGGAAATATGACTGAAGGTATAACACAATAAATCTCCATAGTGGCTATGCTAACTTTCCAAAGACGATTGGCGGTGGCATATGTACGATACCGTCAAAGGAAGTGACTGGCTCGGAGACCAAGATGCAATTCACTACATGACTCGCGAAGCCTCTAAAGCCGTCTACGAGCTGGAAAATTATGGCATGGCCTTCTCACGCACAGAGAAGGGTACCATTTACCAGAGAGCTTTGGGAGGTCAATCACTCAACTATGGAAGCGGTGGGCAGGCATACCGTACTGCCTGTGCCGAGGATCGTACTGGCCATGCTATGCTACATACTCTGTACGGACAAAGTCTAAAACATAACACTAATTTCTTTATCGAGTATTTTGCATTGGATTTGTTGATGGTTGATGGCAAGTGTGCGGGTGTACTTTGTTTGAGCATGGAAGATGGCGTACTACATCGTATCATGGCGAGAAATACCGTGCTAGCCACAGGTGGTTATGGCCGAGCTTACTTCTCCTGCACAAGTGCGCACACAAGCACCGGAGATGGGAACGCGATGGTTGCGAGAGCAGGTTTACCGAATCAGGATATGGAATTTGTACAATTTCATCCTTCGGGAATCTATGGTGCTGGTGTTCTTATCACGGAGGGAGCGCGAGGCGAAGGTGGATACTTGCTCAATGCACAGGGTGAGCGATTCATGGAGCGTTATGCACCGACTGCCAAAGATCTAGCTTCGAGAGACGTCGTAAGTCGAAGCATGAATATGGAAATTAAGGAAGGTAGAGGGTGTGGAGACGAGAAAGATCATATTCATCTTCAATTGAGCCATCTTCCGGCGGAAGTGATTCATGAACGCTTACCTGGAATCGCTGAGACGGCAAACATATTTTCTGGTATAGATATTACAAAAGAACCAATTCCGGTGCTACCAACTGTACATTACTGCATGGGCGGTATCCCTACGAATTATAGAGGCCAAGTAATCTCCATATCCCAGGAAACTGGTGCCGAGCAAGTCGTAGAAGGTCTCTATGCAGCGGGAGAAAGTGCGTGTGTATCGGTACATGGCGCAAATAGACTAGGCGCAAACTCGTTACTAGACATCGTTGTATTCGGTCGCGCCAGCGCTCTCCACATCGCAGAGAATAACGACAAAGGCGCTCCGCACCTCAAGGTCCCCGAAGACATAGGCCACAACAGCCTCCTGGATCTCGAGAAGATACGCACCGCGAATGGCGATATATCAAGCGCGAAACTTCGACTTGACATGCAGAAAGCCATGCAGCGCGACGTAGCGGTTTTCCGCACCCATGACTCCCTCGAATCTGGCTACGAGGCGGTTCAACAGGTCGGGCGGGATTTTGAGGAGAGACTGAAGTTATCGGATCGTAGTTTGATATGGAACAGCGACTTGATTGAGACATTGGAGATGAGAAATCTGCTTACGTGCGCAAGCCAGACAGCGAAGAGCGCGCTGGACAGACAGGAGAGTAGAGGAAGTCACGCAAGAGAAGATTTTCCCGAGAGGGTGGATGAACAATGGATGAAGCACTCTCTAAGCTGGCAGGATGGAGTTGGGGAGGTGAGATTAGGGTATCGAGATGTGGTCATGAAGACTTTAGACGAGGAGGAGTGTGCGAGCGTGCCGCCAAAGAAGAGAAGCTACTAGACAGGTAGAAGCACTTTAGACTAGATCATCAAACTATCGAGAATTGATTCTTTTGATTACGGTCTCGGAAAAATTTCCTCAAATTTGAGTTGATTCCTTCTCCGTCGAACCAATACTGATCGTAAGCTTCCCTCCTGGCCGTCGCGCCGAGCACAAAGGCAACCCCCTGACTAACCGAGCCCCACTTTTCACCACTACACACTTAACCTTACCACCAAGCTCTTCTTCTCCTTTGTTCAATTTGTGGTCATTACTATTACTTCATAGATTACTTACCGCGGCAATCATTAAATGCCACTAATATTGCTCACAAAATGGCCCCATCCCCAAGACTCCTATCCCCGCCCTTTCGTACGAATCCTTACAGCCACAGCTGAAGATCCCGCCACCACAACGGACAGAGCAAGCCCGAGCAATCTGACTGCCTTGATCATGAAGTCATCTGCCATTTATGTACTTTGAATAAGTAAGTATTGGACATCATCTGCTCTGCATGAGCGCATCGTAATTCGTATTTCATGTGAGACCGGCTTGACGGGGCATCGTTGGGTAGAGGTAGCTTGGGTGCCGCGTCAAGGTTTAGATCTCTTCCCCGAAAAGCTAAAGCATGGAATATGGGGGGGATCTATGTGGCGCCGTGAGGCGGAAGCCATGAGCGGGGATGCAGTCGTTGACCAAAAAATTGTGAAGTTTGGTACATTCTGAGCTAGTGACCAGTGTAGATGTCACTCACTCGACATATGGGTGGTGATGGTTTGTTTTTGAGGCTCTTGTGGGTTCCAGACCCATTTTCGCAAGCTGGTAAGAGTCACGTTTGTATTTTTGATTCATCAGGTGCCAAAATCATCTGCTTGAGAAAAAAAGAAGGAAAAGTGAGAGGAAATGGGCAGAATTATGAGATGAGCACATTTTTGCGACCATGCCCGTTCTTGGGGAAGTTAACACGTCCGTGCTAAGTCTTGTTGTTCCATCTGAGCTACAAATGGTAAGTGGCTAGTTTCATTGGACTTTAGTGATATCGAACGATCTTCCACTCCATCGATGATCATTAATTCTACAAGTGTTCTGTTCTATTCCCCGTATGGCAGTGATGTTCGGTACTAAGTAAGGCTCACTGTCTGACGTTGGCTTTTGTTTAGATGCGCAATAATTTTCCGCCAGCGGGTAGGCCGTTTGTAGCGTCGTGGTACCAGATGCTCAAACTTGCTTTTCTTGTTACACACGGGAGAGGTGCATTTATTTTCAAAAATGGTGTGAACGTTGCTTGTGCATGTCCTTCGGGTATCTAGTCTGCCTCGATAGCGGCGCAACGAAAGACATAGAGGCTTTTCTCCTATCCGCCACAGGGCCCAATTGAGGAATTGGGGGGTGATTATTGATCTTGCTGTTAAACAAGATACAGTGTTTGTGTGGGGGTTAAGATGGCACAACAAAAGATCTGCATTTGTGTCCCAGCAGTGTGGATGATGACAGCTGGGTGCGTGATGCTAAACACGCCTTTCCGGTCTCATCGAGACAACCCGCTCTAGACTTTCACATCAACTCTGTGTCCAGTGAAAGCCTCATTGAAAAGTTGACATCGATCATGTCAAGAAATAAGTACAGTGGTGCAGAATTGTAGCACATGGACAAAACATTCATTGGAATGAGGACCTCATTAGTGAAACTATTCTCAATGGTTCTGATGATAGCAAGAATACTATGCTCTCGATAATCATCGTATCACGTTACGAGCTCCGGGTTTAATCTCTGTGACTAGATGTGAAGACGGTTTCAACTTAAGCATAATCATCGTGCTCAGTACCACTCTTGTGGTGTGACAAAAGTAAATCCAGGCTTTGAACACGCGCAAGCTGTTATGACAGTTATCCATAGCTAAATCACAGAGATCTGAAACCTGTAATTCCATCAATATCATCTTGTTGAAGACTAGGGGCTTAAAGAGAGGTTGGCCGATACTTTTGGTATATTATGGTTCCTAAATGGGATCAGCTCTGGCGGCGCAATGGAAATCGCCAAACATGACTCGCGTTATGTATGATTCACAATAACATGTCGTTCAAGCATGGTAACATGTTTACTTTTGGGGGGGGCGTTACTAGCCTTTCGGTTATGTTGCTGTGCGGCGGCGTGGCTGTTGTGAGATGTTCGAGACCCGATGAAATCTAGAGCCTCCAGAATCAGTAATAGGTAGAAGAAAGCGACGAGGCACATTTGTCATTACAGCCTAGTGTTATCCTTAACAAATGGTATCTGCAATCTGCAATGATACTAACACTAACAAGTTCATTGGAACAAGGTAAGCAAGTTGGAAGATTCACAATGTCTCGAAATATATGTACACCTGAGAAGAGATAAGACTGGGTGCGCTGTCTTCTTTCTAGGATTTTTCTGTGATATTGAAAAGCGCTAATTTTAGCTTTGCGTAGTGAAGTTTAGATATTCGCTTTCTTCAACGTCCTCCAAAGAACTTAAGGAGATGAATGAATGGTAGCAAAGTGATAGGAAGCTAGTAGAGACGGGTACTTGGTGTACGTACGACAAGAGGTGATGAGGATCTGTAAGGCGAAGACGTTGCGCAAAAGAAGCTGGCTTGCGACTGGACGCCACTGTCTCAAATCCTTCAGCCGGGAAGGGTTCGCTCTCCACTCACATCAGTGCTCGATAGGCCCTGTAAAGTGATGTAAGAGAAGGAATAAGATAGGCCGTGAATTTTGAGATCAATAATAATGAACCCCCTTGTTCGACGTGCCAATAACCAGGTAGCCGGAGAAAAGGAACTCCTTACATTGGCTTATCTATCCGACACCATAAGTCAAAATAAGAAATAGACGAGTTTGCATCGTCTCCGTAGCCGTGGGATTGACAACGAGTCAGGTATCTGTGCTGTACCACATATTGGGAATAAGAACTATGACGGTGGAATCAGGATGCCAATGGTTGAGAAGAACACGGCAAGGGTTGAAGAAATTGCAAGCAACCGACCAAGAGAAGTTCTATGGCATACGAGGATATACACAGATCGAACGGATACTCGGAGATCGGGGGGGGGTTCGTTCTATAGCAGGTAACTCTGGTTTGGTTCGTTGGAGACGAATGATTTGGAACGCTGCGCAGCATGAAACTACTTTCTCTGGAAGACATGACTCGAGGAATTATTGAGTGTAGCCACACTCAAGCCAGTTTATGATCATGTTGGTTGTGTTGGCTCAGTTCAGATATCAGATATTGGTGGCGGGAAATGAGTGAAGGCAGACGAAGGGGGTCAACATCGCTTGCCACGCTGAAGTCGACAGTTGGAAGAGGACTGCCATCCTCCTACTGGATATACCAACTGCAGATAGCTTGAATAATCTGGAACCTGCCAAGACGACCACACCACCATAGCTAACCTGTAGAAAGTAAGAAAAGCCCAAGTTGACAGGATTCGTTTCGTCCCGTGCGGGCAGTAAGACCTTACGAGTTGATGTTGGCTCTCAGGAAATGTGCAACGTAACCTCACCTCACCTCGCATTTCCAGATTCCCAGATTCCCCAGAAAACAACACACGGCAGCAGCTAGAGTTGACTGATCTCCCCAGGGAACCGCGTTCTTCAAGCAGCAGGGCTGTAGTTGGTGATAGACGCCCCTAAAGTCCAAGCGAGCATGGTCAGTCAGTATTCCACCAAATACCAAATGCGACTAGCCCCACGTCAGATCTTACTTTTCATCTTGTCCAGTATTACTGCATGCTCCAAGCTCCCAGCTCCATGCTCCATGCTCCATGGCCAATTCCCCTTCCACCATCACCTCCCACAGACATGCAAATATACCGCTCGTCTACCCTGCCCAATATGCAAGCCATTACTATAAGTAGTTGGGAATGGCATCGTTGGATGTCATGGTCCTCTGCCTCGGCCAGCGTCGCACTTGTTATAGTTGGCTTGGGTCCTTGATTGTGTCTAGTACATGCTTCGTTCCCTATCTTCTACACTTGTCCAAGCGCACCTATTTCGGTCCCCCACGATAACCCCTCCAACAATACTCTTCACCGCGAGCACTACTAGCTATTCCAGGTGGAGTGAACTGATATCTACGAAAACTAATTGCTTGCACAGCCAGGTGCATGGTAAGTGGTCTCAAACATGGACATTTCAAAGCATGCTGGCCAGCACTGACTTGGTACCAGGCACTATGGCTTTCAGAATGCACCACGGCCAGTCTTCCTCACAGGCAAGCCAGCAATACGAACCGCCCGGGAATTATGGTAGCCCAAATAATGCCTCGTCGAGCAGCTATTTTCACCAGCGCCTCAACGGTTTCGATTTTGAAGAGTGGCACCGCAACTTCCAGAGCTGCCATAAATACTTCCTCGACCACGCACAACACCAAGGAGAGATAAAGGCTCTGGCCGCCTTCCTGAATATTCGACTCCCACATCAAAAACATCCTAATCCTGTCATGCACTCCACTATATCGTCTCCGCGCTCTGCTGGTCGCGAAAACATCCTACAACCAAACCACCCGGGACCCGCCAGTCAAATCCACCCGCAGAACGTCTCCCTAATACCATATATTCGCAGACTGATCGTTACCGGATATGACACTCCAGAGATGTTAGGCGGATTCTTTGGAGAAAACTGGCGAAAGGGGATAGGGGCTTCTCACGAAATCGAGAGGCGGAACTATCTATTTGCCGCAAAGAGCCAGGCCTGGTTGAAAGTCAAGGAACATTACGATATGTCGCAAGATGAGACTTGCCCTTATATGATGCCACTCAGGAACGTGTCTGAAGTTGAGCTTCAGGCCGCCGATTTTGCCTGGAGCGAATGGCTGGCAATGGGAGACTGGATGCTAGGCCCCAGATTACCAGAAACTTTGAATCGGAACAACCGATCACCCCGAGTAAAGCCGGAACCACAGGAGTAGTATGTGCAGTGTTGATGGGGTTTGGGATGGTTGGGGGAGTTTCGTGCACTTTGTACTTTGTTGCAATTTTAGGGTTTATTACGTTGGCAAACAATATTAGCCATGGATTATATGCTATTAAGAGTACTACAGACTACTACTTAGAAAAATCGGACAAAAAGCATATACAATTTCATTTTAATGAAACCCTGGTTTTTTGTTTTGGGTACACCTTCGCAAGGCTGAATGTGGAGGTATGGAAGGCTGAAGACAATCACCTCAACAGTTTGGGCCAAAACGAGAGATATGAAATCCATTGAAAGAATAATAGCTGAAGTAATTGTCTCAATTAATGTCCTCTGGTTTCTAGGCTAGGTACTAAAAGAATTACTGTCCCGTGTTATAGTTTTAGCCATACAGCACAACCATCGCTAAATAGATCGTAGCCTCGTCTCTGTGATGCCTCTGATCTTAGAATTAGTACAAACTTCATTCATCCAACATCGCGTTAAACCACAATTCCTCTCTGACAATTGTTGACATTTAGCTTATTACTCGAAGCACCATGCTTTTGAATTGAACGCGTATCTGCACGTTGTAGCTATACGTCGACGTTCTTAACTATGCCCCCATCGCCGTCATGGTCAACCTTCCTCTCGATCAGTCTTGCCAAACAGCTTGAACCGGAAGACTTCTCGAATCTCGTTCAGATTCAGCATGGGAAACAGCCGATATCTGCCTCACAGCTTTGCGACCTCTTTCTGCGCCCCACGGAGTTCAATGACTTCAGTTTAAATGTGAGGGTGCGATTGTGGCTCCCAGGGCTGCAGACCCTGGGCCTGATCAACGTTCCTGCGGTGCTAAGAGCCATGAAAAAATACTCAACATTTGGGAATCAGGCAGGCGATTCGGATAGGAAAAATGGCGCAGTCGAAGGAGTTGAAGGCGCAAAATCCAAGCCAAAATGGAATAGATGGACCGACTCTTACTACTCGGATGAGGTGCTTTTCTATAGCATGGCCAAATATATTACTTCTGGGCGGACACCCGAAAACACACAGCTAGCGGTTGAGCTGTTGCTCGTTTGTATACAATGGATGGAACTAGTCTACAACTCAAGACAGGTGGTCAGCGATATGCTGATACCCAACAACAAGCAAGCTAGCATAGCTAATGCCGCGACCGCGCTGGCAGCGTTGATGGTAGGCGTCGTTGATAATGCAAATATACGAAAAGTTTTGAGTCATGGAAACGCCCCAAAAGGAACTGGAAATCATTTCTCACGGGCGCTGGCCAATTTTATAACCCTTCTTCCTCAAGCTCCGGCAATTACTGAGCGTTTGGAAACATTTCGAACCAAGACCTTGATTACAATAGAACCTGTCGATAAGAAAACGATTGCTGCTAGTAAGGAAATAGACGAGATGCTGGGCCAAGGACCTGAGATGGGTCCAGACAATATTGAGGTGTCTGAATTGGCCATTATGAGATCAAGACCTGGACTATACATATATATTAATGCCTTGGTAGGATATGTTATTTACCTTTCAAAACCCAAACACTAACACTGAAGAAGCTTGTCGGTAGACCTATTATTGACGACAATGAGATTATTGGCTATCTACATAATCGATATCAAGTGAGCATGTTATTTCGATACAACTCGAGAAATTGCTAAGTTTCGTTCAGGGAGATATGCAAACCATGACTGTGGATTTGATTCTAGCAGCGTTCGACGTATTAGCTAACGTCACGTCTCGAAAGGAGAGCAATGAGAAGGAGCAGAGTAAATTTGTTGTCCGGTCATTTCTGTTCAATAAAGTGCCTCTTCTCATCGCCAATCTCTCTACATCATTTTTCCCTCCACTCACTTCCGAATTTTGTATCAGTGAAGCGCTCACGGCCGTTGACACAAATATCTTCCCGACTTTTTCATCTTTAGGAGCCGATTCTAGTTACGATAACATGTTCTCGGATTCCGTAATACAGAATTTCTGTTTTGCTTGCTGTTTGCATGGTTTGCTTCAGGAATCAAGTATTGAAGGTTTACTTGGGGACATACCAATGCAAAATTTACCACCTGGTGGAAGAAATAATAAGGAAAGAGTACTTCAAGAATGCCTGGCTGATCCTGGGAAGCCGGAAGCTTATATCGAAGAGCTAGAAAACATGGATGGAAATGTAGGAGCCGTTAGCCAAGCAATTACCGCGGTAACACTCCTGGTCAGAAGTTGATTTGTCTTTCACTAACATTCATTAGCTTATCGGGCAGCTCTGTCGCAATAAAGATACACCATCTCTGAAATCGATATGTGCAAAATTAGCTCGGAAAGGAGCCTATCTTGATGTGTTGCTAATGTACGATAAGCCTTATACTATTCTACAGCCGATCTGCAAACTACTGGATAGCTGGCACTATGAAGAAGACCAAGGAGAGTATCAGCCGGTCTACGAAGAATTTGGGTCCATTCTTCTTCTCGTGCTAGCATTTGTTCATCGTTACGACCTATCTCCTGTAGATCTTGGTATCAGCTCTTCGTCGTCCTTCGTTTCTAAGTTACTCATGCATGGAAGCCTTTCAAAGACTGCAGAATCCGTCAGCGAAATCGAAAACAAGCAACTAGATGGCTGGATTCGAGGACTGTTCGATAATGAAAGCAGTGGACTCGACGACGAACTCATGTCGACCTGCCCACCACGGGATTTCTATCTCCTAGTCCCGACCCTCTTCCATAATATTGTTCTCGCACGCTCACATAACTACCTACCAGAAGAGAGTCTCAAAGGTGGCCTTGAGTATCTGGTGGAGCCTTTCTTGCTCCCTGCTCTTATCCACGGCATAACTTGGTTAAGTTCCTATCTTTGGGAATCTCGAGGTGACGCCAACGCCGTTCTTCAAATTTTAAGCGCTTTGATAAACAATACACCTAGTTCTTCGACTACTGAGGCGGCTCACATGCTAAACTCAATTCTCAACATCGTTGCCAAGAATCTTGAACACTCTCTTCGCTGGCTACAACGAGCGGAACCTACTCGTCAAGATGTGGAGCCCCTCCTGAAAACTCTTCGTCCGAATTTGGGTTGGGAAAGACGTGGCGCAAGTGATCATATTGAACTCGATGCGTGGACCAAATCAGAAGCTCCCCATTCTAATTTGGTTATGAACCTCAGAACCACTATCGGAGGATTGGTGTCATGGGCACTAGAGTCTGTAAGTAATCTCTCTGACAAATATTATCCCGAGCATCTTTCCTTGTTGAATTTAATGGTCACTTTGTTTCTTCGTATCATGATCAAATATTAGTCAGAGCTCAAAGTACCATCTATCAATCTAACGCAAAATACTCAGGGAATGAATATCGGACCCCCAGCATACACACATCGCCAAATTCTCGTAGGGCTTCGTATACTGTCCGCCAGGCGAGTCCTAAAGATAATTATCGAGGAGGTGAAAGTCCATACAGAGAAAGGAAGTGGCAGTGCCGTTTTAGACGTTGCAACCGCCATAATCTGTGCACCTGATGCCGCATCGTGGGAATCAGGAGTAGGTCTATCTTCAATTCTAGTCTAGCAGATCCCCTTTAACTTCATGTTTGGAAAATTGCAGAGCTGACTTTACACAGCATCCTCCATTAGGTGATAATGGCATGATGGAAGTAGCCCCTCTTCCTCTTCAACGCCGCATGAACATTCGTGAAGCCCTCAAGATCGAAGCTGAAACCGCGGCCAAAGCCTCGGAAGAGGATCCTTACTACGCTGAACTTGTAGTACGACTTTATCGTCGAGTCGAAGCCCAAATGCTGAATCTGCCACCTCAACCAGTAATCTTGACCAGTGATCTTACGGGCTTGGATGCAGGACTAGGTGGTTTACCTGATATGAGTGATTTGAGCGCTGTGGGTGGAGATATGGGCCAAGGGGGGTCGATGGATGATGTGCTTGGTGCGGAAAGTGATCTAATGAGCGGACTGTTAGGGGGCGGGGATCTAGGGGATCCGATGGGCGGCAGTCTCGACGCTGGGGACTTGTTTGGTGATGGCATGGATTTTACCTAGGTAACTTAAGGTTAGATGCATATAGGGGAGGTTGTGGATTGGTGTTGACTGAATCTTGGATAGATTTTGGGCGTCCCATCGTCGGCGTACTCGGGTATGGAGTTGGATACCAGAATCACAATGTCTCAATTCTTCTACTTGCGTGACAGAGCTCTGTTTGATACTATGCGCTGTCCTGGATCTTCATCTGCCCTGACCATAGCGCGGACTGGATCTTGTCTTTGCAGTACCCTAGATCAGTGATGAAATTGTCGCGGAGAAAGAACAGAGAAAGAAACTTGAACCCATCTAATGAAGACAATACTGATTGATATTTGAGAAGAGAATAAGGGTGGATCGATCACTTCAAAAATAGAAAGATGGGTCAGGAGTTTCAGCTTTTGCGACGTCTTTTGGAAATAGCATATAGTGACCTGAGCTTTATATTGCTACACCCCTATGGGTGTTGTTGCCTTGCACACCACTCTACAGGAGTCACTTTTCAAACGTAATGTGGACATGGTGTATATACCAAGAACGAACCATTGAGTGTAAAGTAATACATTGAAGGTATTAATAGTAGGCTACAGAATATATATATCGTGCAGAGCACCAAGTTCACAGCTAATTTTTCTTTGGATAGGTGCTCGGGTGGCCATGTTCCTTTGCATACTTCCTCACCTTCCCAGATATATCTGCAGTGATGAATGGCCAAGCCACACTGAGAATACAGGTCATTACCGTATCCAAAAACCAATTGTTCCTCGCACTTCCCCCCCAAGCACAAGCTCTCAACGCATTTCCTAAGAGGTTCAAAGTAACCAAGTACTGGCCATTTTCAAGTCCGTCAACAGCCGCCTTGGCCGCCTCGTCGGGCGTCATTATTGACGCCGTGTCTGGTTCCTCGAGTTTGTGTGTGATTCCTGGTTTGCTCAGGTTCTCATTATCGAAACCTGGACTCGAGATGCCTCCCGGAAATACCGTGTGTACCTTAACGTCATCTCCGTAGAGCATTACCTCCTGCACCAACGCATCGCTCAGACTCTTGATCGCAGCTTTAGCTGGTGAATATGGTGCATAGCCTGCAACAGTGACAAAGGCAGCTGCAGAACTTGTAAAGATCAAATGCTTCTCGCTGCCTTTTAGTGTCGAGCTTGGACTAAGCCACTCCTTCAATATTGCATGTGCCATGTCCGCACAAGACCAGTAGTTGACATCCATCTGCTGGCGCAGTTTCGACAAAGGGGTATCGAT